>Ga0207655_1000127_pt1 | contig 150978 bp, 140 predicted proteins | sample KBSM44metaG_FD_184398 | JGI IMG/M metagenome (GOLD analysis project Ga0207655, IMG submission 184398) | Miscanthus rhizosphere microbial communities from Kellogg Biological Station, Michigan, USA - KBS M4-4 metaG (SPAdes) (version 2) | ecosystem: Host-associated > Plants > Roots > Rhizosphere...
CCACAGGACTTCGGCAATGTCAGCCATACCCATAGGGGCACCCGGGTGACCGGATTTGGCTTTCTGTACTGCGTCCATGCTCAGCGCACGAATAGCATTAGCAAGCTCTTTACGTGAGGACATTTTGACTCCAGTTCGGACTGTTGAAGGCAACCCTAACGTCACAAGGCGCATACGTTACGGGCTATGCCAGAAAAAAGTGCCAACAATGTAACCTATGCGACAAAGCATGTACATGGAGCATCCTTTTGCGTATTCAGAAATCTCTGGAACAGAGGTTAACAAGATGTAATCTGCTCGCCCGCAACCCGCGATATTCTTTATACTTAGTCAAACTCTGGCGACACGGTTCCAGGGCACTCTCAGATAAACGACTTTGGAAGCAATCTCATGAAAAAAAGGGCGATGGTATTGGCTTTCGGCGCGACTTTAATGCTGAGCGGCTGTCAGAATATGGACTCAAACGGCCTGATGAACTCAGGCACCGGTGCTCTACAGGCATTCTCCTTAAGCGATCAGCAGGTGCAAGCCCTTAGCGATCAAGCCTGTAAGGATATGGACAGTAAAGCTACCATTGCCCCGGCAGGCAGCGACTACGTCAAGCGGTTGAATAAGATTGCCGGCGCGCTCGGCGACAACATCAATGGTCAGCCGGTGAACTACAAAGTCTACGTCGCCAAGGACGTGAACGCCTTTGCCATGGCCAACGGCTGCATCCGCGTTTACAGCGGCCTGATGGACATGATGAATGACAATGAAGTCGAAGCGGTTGTCGGCCACGAAATGGGCCACGTTGCGCTGGGCCATGTGAAAAAAGGGATGCAGGTCGCCATTGGTACCAACGCCCTGCGTGCGGCGGCGGCGTCAGCGGGCGGCATCGTGGGTAACCTGTCGCAATCTCAGTTGGGCGATTTGGGTGAGAAGCTGGTGAACTCCCAGTTCTCGCAGCGCCAGGAAGCAGAAGCAGACGACTATTCCTACGATCTGCTGCGCCAACGAGGCATCAACCCGACCGGACTGGCGACCAGTTTTGAGAAGCTGGCGAAACTCGAAGATGGCCGTCAAAGCTCAATGTTTGACGATCACCCGGGATCGCTTGAACGCGCCCAGCATATTCGCGAACGTCTTAGCGCCGACGGAATTAAGTAATCCATTAAAGGGGGGCAATATTGCCCCCCTTGCCATAATTAGAAAAAAAGATTAAAAAAGCTAAACGGCATCAATTGATAATTTAAGCGCACAAACCGTTAAATATATTCCTGAGTGGACTCAGAGAAATATATATACCGTCATCGCAACACCCCATCATTTATCCTGAGTATTAATATAAATAGCTATTTTTTATCTTTCCTGGCGCTGGCTTGCCGAACATTCAAATAGTCTATAGCCGCGCAGCCCCGACGACCGCCACACCTCATTCAGCTTACGTCTCAACGAAACATCCGCTCATAGAATGATTGCTTTTGACATGTATTCAGGTGAATATCGAATTGGTAACAACACAATTCGACCGTTATATAAATAGAGAAGTTCCCTTCGTGAAAAATAAACTAGCCTTAATCACCTTAAGTATTATTGCCTCTGCGCCCGCTTTTGCTAACCAGCAATCTGAAAGTCAGGGATTTGTTGATGACAGTCATCTGGATCTCTTTTTACGTAACGCTTATATCAAACGTGATTACCGGGACGGTCTGCACGATAAAAGTGAGTGGGGCCAGGGCCTTATTGCCACCTTCGAGTCAGGTTTTACGCAAGGCCCGATTGGCTTTGGTGTCGACGGTATCGCACAGTATGCCGTACGTCTTGATGGGGGCCGTGGAAATAGCGGTGCGGGCGGCATTGATTTCTTTTCCCAGGATAATGACGGTCGTGCAAAATCCGATCTCGCAAAGTTTGGCGCAACGGCCAAAATGCGCTTCTCCAACACCGTATTAAGCTACGGTAGCCAGCGTCCGGCGCTACCTATTATCACCGCCGATGAGTCACGTCTGCTGTACGAAAGCTATACCGGCGCCATGCTGAACTCTAAAGAAATTACCGGACTGGATGTCAACGCTGGCTATCTTACCGATCAGCAGCGTAAAAGCGACGACAGCCACAACAGCGGCCTGAAAAGCATCACCTTCGGCGGCGCAAGCTACCAGTTCAACGACCAATTGAGCGGTGCGCTGTATGCCTCTCACGTGGAAGACGTGCTGAATAAGCAGTACCTCGGCCTCAACTACGCGCAGCCGCTGGCGGCAGAGCAGAAGCTGGTCTTTGATTTCAATGGCTACAACTCTCGCCTTGATAGAGAATACGCTGACTCACTCGATACCGGACGCAGTAACAGCATCTGGAGCCTGGCGACCAGCTATATCTGGGATATTCATACCTTCAAGATTGCTTACCAGCAAAGTAGCGGCAGCACGGGTTATCATTACGGCAGCTACCAGAATCAGGGCGGCGTCGGCGATGGCGGCAACACCATTTGGCTGGCCAACTCCTACTGGTCTGATTTTAATGGCGAAGATGAACGTTCATGGCAGGCATCCTATGCGCTGGACTTCAGCGGTCTGGGCTTACCGGGCTTAAGCTGGACTACCGCTTACGTTCGCGGTGATAACATTAAGACAGCGGAAACCAGTAACGGTAAAGAGCACGAGTGGTTTAATCAGGTGCAGTACCAGGTTCAGGACGGCGTGGCGAAAGATCTGAAATTTAAAGTTCGCTACTCGGTGCTGCGCGTGTCGAGCAACGCCAGCGACTATAACGTCAGCGGGAATGAAGTACGCGTTTACGTCGAGTATCCGTTTAACGCGTTTTAATGATTGAGCGGGTTTTCCCGGCGGCGCTGCGCTTGGCCGGGCTACCGATTGGTAGGCCGACGCCGGGAAAACCCTGCAAAGAATTACTCGCCCTTCTTCGCCGCCTGGATATAGAGCATTTCCAGCGCCAACGTCGCCGCTGCCAGCGCGGTGATCTCAGACTGATCGTAAGCTGGAGCCACTTCTACCACGTCCATGCCAACGATATTCAGGTCTTTCAGGCCACGTACCAGTTTAATCGCACGGTCAGACGTCAGACCGCCAATCACCGGCGTACCGGTACCCGGAGCAAATGCCGGATCCAGACAATCGATATCGAAAGTCAGATAAACCGGCATATCGCCGACAATCTGCTTAACCTGGGCGATGATATCGTCCACGCTGCGATCGTTAACCTGGCCGGCATCCAGTACGGTGAAGCCGTTATCTTTATCGAACTCAGTGCGGATACCAATCTGGACGGAGTGATTCGGGTCGATCAGACCTTCATTTGGCGCGGTGAAGAACATGGTGCCGTGGTCGAATTCGCAGCCGTTGGCGTAGGTATCGGTATGGGCGTCAAAGTGAACCAGCGCCATTTTACCGAAGTGTTTCGCGTGCGCGCGCAGCAGCGGCAGGGTCACGAAGTGGTCGCCACCGAAAGAGAGCATACGCTTACCGGCTGCCAGCAGTTTTTCCGCGTGCGCCTGCAGTTTTTCACTCATTTCACGGGCATCGCCGAAGGCGTAAACCAGATCGCCGCAGTCCACCACGTTCAGGCGTTCGCGCATGTCGAAGTTCCACGGGAAGCGGTTGTGCTCCCAGGCCAGGTTAGTGGAAACCTGACGAATCGCTGCCGGGCCATGGCGGCCACCGGCACGACCCGAGGTCGCCATATCAAACGGTACGCCGGTAATCACCCAATCCGCATCGCTGTCATACGGCATGAAGTTCATCGGCAGGCGAAGAAAACCAAATGCGTTGGAAACCAGGGAGTTGTCGTATTGATGACCCAAGGTGCTCATGTGCTGACCTCTTATAAAATCACGGTAAAAAAAATCCCCTCCGCGTCGTTAGGCCCGACGAGGAAGGGATTGATTAGATAACTGCATATTTGCGGCGGATTATCGCCGTTAATTTGTACGGATTCAAGCCTGTCGACCATCGTGCGGCTTGCGCCCTCACCCCGCCCCCCTCCCAGAGGGATAGAGAGAAAACCATCCGACCTTTGGAGTGCGAGAAAACCAGACCGCACCGCTCGGTTCCCTCGCCCCTTTGGGGAGAGGGTTAGGGTGAGGGGCCCGTAACTTACTCGTCTTCCAGATAAGTATAGCCGTACAACCCAGCCTCAAACTCTTCCAGGAATTGCTGTTGCAGCGCCTCATCCAGATCGGTGTTCTTAACCTGATCACGGAACTGCGTCAGCAGGGTATTCGGATCCAGCTGAACGTATTGCAGCATATCCGCTACGGTATCGCCCTCATCAGACAGCTCAACTTCCACGCTGCCGTCAGGGAAGACGAACACGTCCACCGCTTCGGTATCCCCGAACAGGTTGTGCATGTTGCCCAGGATTTCTTGATACGCGCCAACCATAAAGAAGCCCAGCATCGGCGGGTTCTCCGGGTCGTATTCCGGCATCGGCATGGTCGTGGCAATCCCGTCACCGTCGACGTAATGGTCGATAGCACCGTCAGAGTCACAGGTAATATCCAGCAGCACCGCACGACGCTCTGGTACCTTATTCAGGCCTTCCAGCGGCATCACCGGGAACAACTGATCGATACCCCACGCATCCGGCATTGATTGGAACAAGGAGAAGTTGACGTAAATCTTATCCGCCATGCGCTCCTGCAACTCATCAATAATCGGACGGTGCGCGCGATTGCTCGGGTCGAGCTGCTTTTGCACTTCGTGACACATATTCAGATACAGCTGCTCTGCCCACGCGCGCTCATGCAGGCTAAAGGTGCCAGAAGAATATCCAACGTGAATGTCATGCAGATCCATCTGACTGTCGTGCAACCATTCGCGCAGCGAGCGTCGGGTGCCCGGCTCGTGCATCTCCTGCCAGGTTTCCCACATACTTTGCAGCGCACGCGGCGCATCTTCAGCCGGAGGCGTGGCTTCGGTATGTTCGCTACGCTCAACGCCAATGATGTTAGACACCAGCACCGTATGGTGCGCCGTAACCGCACGACCAGACTCAGTGATTACCGTCGGGTGCGGCAGATCGTGTTCTTCACAGGCATCGCCAATCGCCCAGATAATATTGTTGGCGTATTCGTTCAAACCGTAGTTCACGGAGCAATCGGACTGCGAGCGGGTACCTTCATAGTCCACGCCCAGGCCACCGCCGACGTCGAAGCACTGAATATTGACACCAAGCTTGTGCAGTTCAACGTAGAAACGGGCTGATTCACGCACGCCGGTGGCGATATCGCGAATGTTCGCCATCTGTGAACCGAGGTGGAAGTGCAGCAGTTGAATGCTGTCCAGACGGCCACGTTCACGCAGAATTTCCACCAGTTGCAGCACCTGGTTTGCCGCCAGGCCAAACTTGGATTTTTCACCGCCGGAGGACTGCCATTTACCGGAACCCTGTGAAGCCAGACGCGCACGCACACCGAGGCGTGGAACCACGTTCAGACGTTCAGCTTCTTCCAGCACGATGGCGATTTCAGACATCTTCTCGATGACCAGATAGACCTTGTGGCCCATCTTCTCGCCCACCAGCGCCATACGAATATATTCACGGTCTTTATAGCCGTTACAGACGATCACGCTTCGGGTCATGCCCGCGTGCGCCAGTACCGCCATCAGTTCTGCTTTTGAACCCGCTTCCAGGCCCAGCGGTTCGCCGGAATGGATCAGTGATTCAATCACGCGGCGATGCTGGTTAACCTTAATCGGGTAAACCAGGAAATAGTCGCCTTTGTAGCCATAGGATTCGCGCGCACGTTTAAACGCCGCGTTAATCGAGCGCAGGCGATGCTGCAGGATCTGCGGGAAGCAGAATAGCGCAGGCAAGCGCTGCCCCTGCGCCTCACGGGCCTTAACCAGCTCGGCTAAGTCAACTTTGGCTTCAGGTACATCGGGGTCTGGACAGACGCTGATATGGCCAAGTTCGTTGACGTCGTAGTAGTTATTGCCCCACCAGGCAATGTTGTATGTGCGTAGCATTTTGCTGGCTTCCTGGGAGCTCATCGCAACCTCCTGCATGGAACGTAGTACACCGCGTTCGCCTGCTGACGAAAGCGAATCCAATGAAATGTCGTCAGACATAGCGAACCTCAATTATTTATAACAAGTGTAAAACAGTTAACTACTATCGCAGCGTAACGTTGCGATAACAACCCATAAGCAGCCTGATTAGCCAGCACAACATGCTGGCGCGCCGACTGTGCGACCGGTTTCTTATTCATATCATTGTAAAACACGCACCTGAACCTGAAGTAACAGTTCAGCGAAACCACGAGAAAACCCTTGTCGTAACAAGAGCGCCCTTGTTCATTCGTCCGTTACCGACCGGCTCTGGAGTCTTGAGAAGCGCCGAAATGGGTAGAACATCGGCTGGTATAAAAAGCAGAAATGGGGGATGTGTCCGTACCAGAATGGCACGGCAGAATCAGCGCAATACGACGGTTCATTATCTTGAATCACCTCCACGACCGCCCCGAAAGACGATCCACAAGCCAACGTAAAAGTTTAGCCCGGCTGGAAGTGGCAACACGTCGAAAATGACATGAGCTTTGGTATGAGCCGCGCGCGGCGTTTTATACCGATAAGCCGATAAAAATGCAAAAGATAAATACGCACATTGCCAACGGTGTCAGGAAAAATTGCCATGTCATAACCTGGCAGAATGCGAGCTACCTCAAAAAAAACTGGCAATGCGATAAACAAGTGACCTAAAATAGCCGTCCAGATGTTAATCCATCTATACCGATTAACACTCAGACTTCCAGTGACAACAGCCTGTTAGTCCATGGTAGAATCCTCCATCGTGACGAAACGGCACGACAGTTTGAGCTAACCAAATTCCTATTGGGTGATATTAAATATGGCAAAACACCTTTTTACGTCCGAGTCTGTATCCGAAGGGCATCCTGACAAAATTGCGGACCAAATTTCTGACGCCGTGCTGGATGCGATCCTCGAACAGGATCCGAAAGCTCGCGTAGCGTGCGAAACCTACGTCAAAACCGGTATGGTGCTGGTCGGCGGTGAAATCACCACCAGCGCATGGGTTGATATCGAAGAGATCACCCGTCAGACCGTTCGCGAGATTGGCTATGTGCATTCGGATATGGGCTTTGATGCCAACTCCTGTGCAGTACTGAGCGCAATTGGTAAACAGTCTCCGGACATCAATCAGGGCGTTGACCGCACCGATCCGCTGGAACAGGGCGCGGGCGACCAGGGCCTGATGTTTGGTTATGCAACCAACGAAACCGACGTGCTGATGCCAGCGCCAATCACCTACGCCCACCGTCTGGTGCAGCGTCAGGCTGAAGTACGTAAAAACGGCACCCTGCCGTGGCTGCGTCCGGATGCAAAAAGCCAGGTGACCTTCCAGTACGACGACGGCAAAATCGTCGGTATTGATGCGGTTGTCCTGTCCACTCAGCACGCTGAAAGCATCGACCAGAAATCCCTGCAAGAAGCGGTGATGGAAGAGATCATCAAGCCGGTTCTGCCAACTGAATGGCTGAACGCGTCGACCAAATTCTTCATCAACCCAACCGGTCGTTTCGTTATCGGCGGCCCAATGGGCGACTGCGGCCTGACCGGTCGTAAAATCATCGTTGATACCTACGGCGGCATGGCGCGTCACGGCGGCGGTGCATTCTCCGGTAAAGATCCATCAAAAGTTGACCGTTCTGCTGCGTATGCTGCACGTTATGTTGCGAAAAACATCGTGGCTGCCGGTCTGGCTGACCGCTGTGAGATTCAGGTTTCCTACGCTATTGGCGTGGCAGAACCAACCTCTATCATGGTGGAAACCTTCGGTACCGAGAAAGTGCCAACTGAACAGCTGACCCTGCTGGTACGTGAGTTCTTCGACCTGCGTCCATACGGCCTGATTCAGATGCTCGACCTGCTGCACCCAATCTACAAAGAGACAGCAGCTTACGGTCACTTCGGTCGCGAACATTTCCCATGGGAAAAAACCGACAAAGCAGCACAGCTGCGCGAAGCGGCTGGCCTGAAATAAGGTTCACCCGTTTTAATGAAAGCCAGCTTCGTGCTGGCTTTTTTTATGCCTGTCACTCTGAGCGTCGGAAATCCCCCCGCACGATGTCATTCATCTCCTTTGCGTAACAATTTACAGTTTCACACAATTTAGTGAAAGCGATTACATTAATTCTTCCTTGCTGTGCAAGCCCTGCCTCAATGCCATGAAACAGCTTTTCATAATAATGCTTTGTATTTCAGTAAAGTCTCATTAGCGATCTTTTTATTTTATCTGAAACACCATTAACATCATGATTAAATTGATATTTAACCAACACTTCACCTTCCCCTCAGTGTAACCGATTACACAGTCGTGATTGTTATCACATTTTTTTACGTCGTAGTCTCCTACCCTAACCATCTACAAAATCAATGACTCAACTGGAGGGCATAATGCCTAACAATAAAAAACAGGGTCGCTCTAACAAGACAATGACCTTCTTTGTCTGTTTCTTAGCCGCTCTGGCCGGACTGCTGTTCGGCCTTGATATCGGCGTTATTGCCGGTGCTCTACCCTTCATTACGACCGATTTCCAGCTCAGTGCTCATACACAAGAGTGGGTTGTGAGTTCGATGATGTTTGGTGCCGCCGTTGGTGCCGTCGGCAGCGGTTGGCTCTCCTTCCGACTGGGACGCAGAAAAAGCCTGATGATCGGGGCGATTCTGTTCGTCGCCGGTTCTCTGTTCTCTGCCGCTGCACCGAACGTTGAAGTTCTGCTGCTCTCCCGCGTACTGTTAGGTTTGGCCGTTGGCGTCGCATCCTACACCGCACCGCTATACCTGTCTGAAATCGCGCCGGAGAAAATCCGTGGCAGCATGATTTCCATGTATCAGTTGATGATCACCATCGGTATTCTCGGAGCCTATCTCTCCGATACCGCCTTCAGCTACACCGGCGCATGGCGCTGGATGCTGGGCGTTATCATCATACCGGCGGTTCTGCTGCTGATTGGCGTCATCTTCCTGCCGGATAGCCCACGTTGGTTTGCGGCAAAACGTCGCTTTAACGATGCTGAACGCGTTCTGTTGCGTCTGCGTGATACCAGCGCCGAAGCCAAACGTGAGCTGGATGAAATCCGTGAAAGTTTGAAGGTGAAACAAAGCGGCTGGGCGCTGTTTAAAGAAAACAGTAACTTCCGTCGTGCGGTGTTCCTCGGCGTACTGCTGCAGGTGATGCAACAGTTCACCGGCATGAACGTCATCATGTACTACGCGCCGAAGATCTTTGAACTGGCGGGTTACACCAATACTACCGAGCAGATGTGGGGCACCGTTGTCGTAGGTCTGACCAACGTGCTTGCCACCTTTATCGCCATCGGTCTGGTTGACCGTTGGGGTCGTAAGCCTACGCTGATTCTGGGCTTTATCGTGATGGCTGTGGGCATGGGCGTGCTGGGTACCATGATGCATGTCGGCATCCACTCTGCTGCGGCGCAGTACACTGCGGTTCTTATGCTGCTGATGTTTATCGTTGGCTTCGCCATGAGTGCCGGTCCGCTGATTTGGGTACTGTGCTCTGAAATCCAGCCTCTGAAAGGCCGTGATTTTGGTATCACCTGCTCAACGGCCACCAACTGGATTGCCAACATGATCGTCGGGGCAACCTTCCTGACCATGCTGAACTCACTGGGCAGCGCCAACACCTTCTGGGTGTACGGCGGCCTGAACGTGCTGTTCATCTTCCTGACTCTGTGGCTGATTCCAGAAACCAAAAACGTCTCTCTGGAACACATTGAACGTAACCTGATGCAGGGCCGTCCACTGCGCGAAATTGGCGCCCGCGACTAACCTGACTGACGCTTCCTCCCAACGGGGGGAAGCTTCCTCTTGCACCGCCCCGCCTCACGTTCTATCCTCAGCCGTTATGAAAACCCCTCGAATTCCTATCGCCATCCAGCAAAACGTCATGCGCAGTCTGCGAGAAAAACTTGCCCAGGCTAACCTGGCACTGGGCCGGAACTATCCTGAACCTAAGCTGGTTTACCAACAGCGCGGCACTTCGGCTGGTACAGCCTGGCTGCAACAGTATGAAATTCGCCTGAATCCGGTACTGTTACAGGAAAACCAGCAGGCCTTTATTGATGAGGTAGTGCCGCACGAGTTGGCGCACCTGCTGGTGTGGAAACACTTTGGTCGTGTCGCGCCGCACGGTAAAGAGTGGAAATGGATGATGGAGAACGTGCTTGGCGTTCCGGCACGTCGTACGCATCAATTCGAACTGGACTCCATTCGTCGTCAAACCTATCCCTACCGTTGCAGCTGCCAGCTGCACCAGCTTACCGTGCGCCGCCATAATCGCGTGCTACGCGGCGAAGCCACCTACCGCTGCGTCCACTGCGGTGAGCCATTAGTTGCAGAAATGTAACTATTGGAAATTTCAGGAAGTTTTCCGTTCTAACTGATTGCATCTGACAACCACATTCGTTACGTTGCGGGCTCGTTTTGAGATGGAGTTCGTGATGTACCGTAAATTGTCTTTTGCCGCCGCGTTTCTGGCGACGGCACTCTCGGGTCAGGCGTTGGCCGAAGGTATCCACAGTTTTTCTCAGGCCAAAACCGCCGGGGTAAAGATCAACAATGACGTCCCCGGTGACTTCTACTGCGGCTGTAAAATCAACTGGCAGGGCAAGAAAGGCGTTATCGATCTCGAATCGTGCGGCTATAAAGTGCGTAAAAATGAGAACCGTGCGAGTCGCGTTGAGTGGGAACATGTGGTTCCTGCCTGGCAGTTTGGTCATCAGCGTCAATGCTGGCAGGACGGTGGCAGAAAGAACTGCGCCAAAGACCCGGAATATCGCAAGATAGAAAGCGATATGCATAACCTGCAACCCGCCGTCGGTGAGGTTAACGGCGATCGAGCGAACTTTATGTACAGTCAGTGGAATGGCGGCGAGGGCCAATATGGTCAATGCGGCATGAAGGTGGATTTTAAAGGTAAAGTGGCCGAGCCACCGGCGCGCTCCCGCGGGGCTATCGCCCGTATCTACTTCTATATGCGCGACCGTTACAACCTGAACTTATCCCGCCAACAAACCCAGCTATTCAACGCGTGGGATAAAATGTATCCGGTCAGTGAGTGGGAGTGCCAGCGCGACCAGCGCATCGCCAAAGTTCAGGGCAATCATAATCCATATGTGCTGCAGGCTTGCCAGGCACAAAAGAGCTAACCTACACTAGCGGCAATCATTCATTTCTCCTGCCCTCTTCTATTGCGAGGGCATAGCCACAGATGGAAGTCAGACTATGCGTATCCCCCGCATTTACCACCCGGAACCGATAACCGTCGGTACGCAGATCCCGCTGTGCGATGATGCCGCTAACCACGTTGGCCGCGTACTACGCATGGGCAAGGGCCAGGAAATTCAGCTGTTCGATGGCAGCAATCAGGTTTTTGACGCGGTCATCACCGACGCGAATAAGAAGAACGTAATGGTCGAGATCCAGCGTGGCGAGCCGGATAATCGCGAATCCCCGGTCCATATACACCTCGGCCAGGTGATGTCGCGGGGCGATAAAATGGAATTCACTATCCAGAAATCGATAGAACTGGGTGTAAGCCTCATTACGCCACTTTTTTCTGAGCGCTGCGGGGTTAAACTGGATGCCGAGCGTCTGAATAAGAAGCTTCAGCAGTGGCAGAAAATCGCCATTGCCGCCTGCGAGCAGTGTGGCCGTAACGTGGTGCCCGAAATTCGCCCGGCGATGGATGTTGAAGACTGGTGTGCCGAGCAAGATGATGCGCTTAAGCTCAACCTGCACCCGCGCGCCAGCGCCAGCATCAACACGCTGCCACAACCGGTTGAGCGCGTGCGTTTACTGATTGGCCCGGAAGGCGGCCTGTCAGCGGATGAAATTGCCATGACCGCACGTTACCAGTTTACTGATATTCTGTTGGGGCCTCGCGTTTTGCGCACAGAGACTACCGCACTCACCGCCATCACCGCACTGCAAGTGCGCTTTGGCGACCTGGGTTAAAGGAGAACAATAATGATCAAGCTCGGCATCGTGATGGATCCCATCGCAAGCATCAACATCAAGAAAGACACCAGCTTCGCTATGCTGCTGGAAGCACAACGTCGCGGTTATGAACTCCATTATATGGAGATGAACGATCTGTATCTGCTAAACGGTGAATCGCACGCGCGTACGCGTCTGCTGAACGTTGAGCAGAACTACGATAAATGGTACGAGTTTGGCAGCGAGCAAGATATTAAACTGGCCGATCTCGACGTCGTTCTGATGCGTAAAGATCCACCGTTCGATACTGAATTCATCTACGCCACCTATATCCTTGAGCGCGCCGAAGAGAAAGGCACGCTTATCGTTAACAAACCGCAGAGCCTGCGTGACTGTAACGAGAAGCTGTTTACCGCCTGGTTCTCCGACCTGACGCCGGAAACTCTGGTGACGCGTAATAAAGCTCAGTTGAAAGCCTTCTGGGAACAACACGGCGACATCATCATGAAACCGCTTGATGGCATGGGCGGCGCATCCATCTTCCGCGTGAAGGAAGGCGATCCGAATATTGGCGTGATTGCCGAAACGCTGACCGAGCTGGGTAGCCGCTACTGCATGGCGCAGAACTACTTGCCTGCCATCAAAGACGGCGATAAGCGCGTGCTGGTGATTGACGGTGAGCCGGTGCCTTACTGCCTGGCGCGTATTCCACAGGGCGGCGAAACCCGTGGTAATCTGGCCGCTGGGGGTCGTGGTGAACCGCGTCCATTAAGTGAAAGCGACTGGGCTATCGCGCGTAAAGTCGGCCCGACGCTGAAAGCCAAAGGCCTTATCTTTGTCGGCCTCGATATTATCGGTGACCGCCTGACAGAAATTAACGTCACCAGTCCAACCTGCGTGCGTGAAATCGAAGCGGAATATCCGATTTCGATTACCGGCATGCTGATGGATGCGATTGAAAAACGTCTGCAAAAATAATATGTTGTCTTTAAACGGCGGGAGGGAACCCGCCGCCAACCCGGCTTTTAGTCCTGGATGTACGCAGGCAAGCCTGGTGACAGCAGTATACTTTCCCCTCATACTGGGCGCTGCTGCTTTTTGAAACAGGACAAGAATCTCTGATAATGAATTTACAGCATCATTTTCTCATTGCTATGCCATCCCTTCAGGATCCTATCTTCCGCCGTTCCGTGGTCTATATCTGCGAATATAACGACGACGGTGCGATGGGGATTATCATTAATAAACCGCTCGATAACCTACAGATTGAAGGCATTCTCGAAAAACTAAAGATCACGCCCGATCCGCGCGATCCTGCCATTCGTCTGGATAAACCGGTCATGCTGGGCGGGCCGCTGGCTGAAGATCGTGGTTTCATCGTGCATACGCCACCAGCATCGTTTTCTTCAAGCATCCGTATCTCCGATAATACGATTGTGACAACTTCCCGTGATGTTCTGGAGACGCTGGGCACAGAACGCCAGCCCGCTGATGTCTTGGTCGCGCTGGGCTACGCCTCGTGGGAAAAAGGTCAGCTGGAGCAAGAGATCCTCGATAACGCCTGGCTTACCGCGCCAGCAGATTTAAATATCCTGTTTAAAACACCGATTAGCGACCGCTGGAAAGACGCAGCGAAACTGATTGGTATCAACATCCTGACCATGTCAGGCGCTGCGGGGCACGCATAATGAGTGGAACACTGCTGGCTTTTGATTTTGGTACCCGCAGCATTGGCGTTGCTATTGGCCAACGAATTACCGGCACCGCCCGTCCATTGACCGCGATAAAAGCCCAGGACGGTACGCCGGACTGGAACATCATTGCCCGTCTGCTAAAAGAATGGCAGCCGGAGACAGTGGTGGTAGGCCTGCCGCTAAATATGGACGGCAGCGAGCAACCGCTCACCGCGCGCGCACGAAACTTTGCCAATAAAATTCACGGCCGTTTTGGTGTCGCCATTACGCTGCATGATGAACGTTTAAGCACCGTTGAGGCTCGCGCCGGTTTATTTGAGCAAGGTGGATTTCGTGCCTTGAATAAAGGCAGCGTTGACTCCGCGTCTGCGGTAGTGATTCTGGAAAGTTTTTTTGAGCAAGGCTTCTAGACTGACGGCTCCCGGGATAACGTCCCGGGAACTCACCAGAATATGCGGTTATTGAGAATTAGTGACGCAGATTTTCATTCGCCCAACTGACTGCCTGGGTTCTGTTTTTCACGCTTAATTTGCGGAATACATTATACAGGTGAGTACGTACGGTGTTTTCACTGATGAACAGCGCGCGTGCAATATCCATATTGGTTGCGCCGTGGCGTAATTCATTAAGAATTTCGCATTCACGTTCGGTCAGCGGTACGCTGTCATGTGTTTCAGGAGTCTGTTCTACTGCGTACATTGCCGGGTGCATCACGCTCAATTCAGCCGTCTGCTCGCCGTTTAAGACCGCTTTGACGCCCTCAATTAAGCGCGATTCCTCGTCGTCATGACGGAAAACGCCGTACAATGCTGGCCACTGAGCCATTTCGTATAATTCATACTTCTGCGCGCTATTAATAATCAGCAGGCGCGGACAATCAAACTGGGTGCGGATAATATCTCGCCAGATACCGTTCAGTTTTTTGTTGGATACGGCGATATCAAACAATACCACCACGCCCTTGTTATGGCGGTGCGTCAGCGGTTTGTTGATGTTATGAACATCAACAGAAACTGAAAGTAATTCAGTGAGATAGTTTGCAAACGCATTTGCTTGTACTGACGGATGGGTGATTAGGATAATCTTGCGGGAATTAGATACACTCTCTGTCACTTCAAACATTTCGAAACTCTCCATAGTTTATGTCCACCATCATGGTGTTTAAATAACTCAAAGCAAAGGCAAACCTAATACCATTAATAATAAGGGCCTCTCTAAATGTGAAATTTTATTTCATAAGATTAGTCCTAATTACACAAATAGCATAGAACGAAGACCTTAGAAGTGTCAAAACAATATCACCCTTTTTTTGTAAGTCTACGCAACATAATGTAATGCGCCAATTACATTATTCTCATCCTTGCGGCTTACTCACTATAAAACTATTAGAATAAATGTCGTAGGAAGTTTTATTTCCGCCCGATAAAAAATCACGCTGTAATCACAAAAAAGAACATTAATGCAACAGTGATAAAAAGACAATTCACAAACATGGACATTAATTGAGTTGTTAAACAGATATTAATTTAAAAACCATGCGCTTATCACATTACCCACAAAAGCAATGTGATAGCGCCAGAGTTGTTTCAGGATAACAACCTGAAGGATGAATCAGACGACTGGACTGAGAGGAAACGATTTATCTTCCGCCTTTTGCAGCATCCCGGCCTTAAGCCTCTGCTGATAGCTTTGGCTAAAGGTCTGCATGCCTGACTGGAGACTGGTCTGCATCACACCAGCAAGTTGATGGGTTTTCCCCTCACGAATAAGATTGCCGACGGCGGGCGTATTCACCAACAGCTCGAACAAGGCCACGCGTCCGCCGCCGCCATCTGCCTGTAATTTTTGTGCTAACACAGCGCACAAGCTGCTGGCAAGCTGGCTACGAACCGGTTCTTTCTCAGAGGCAGGGAAAACATCAACCAGACGTTCAATGGCCTGGGCCGCCCCACGGGTATGTAACGTTGCCAGTACCAGATGCCCGGTTTCCGCAGCGGTTAAGGCCAATCGAATGGTTTCACTGTCCCGCAACTCGCCCAGCAAGATAACGTCCGGGTCCTGACGCAAAGCCACCCGCAGCGCCTCAGCAAACGACGGCGCGTGTTGGCCGACCTCACGTTGTGAAATCAGACAGTGACCACTGGCATGCAAGAACTCAACCGGATCTTCCAGCGTCAGAATATGACCCGCGAGATGATGGTTTAGATAGTCAACCATCGCGGCCAGCGTGGTTGATTTACCGCTGCCCGTCGCCCCGGTAACCAGAATCAACCCACTTTCCTCATGCAGCAGTTCCGCTAGCGCCACAGGCGTATGCAGTTGCTCAAGCGTTGGGCAACGGGTAGGTAATAGACGAAGTACCAACGAAATGCCGCCGTTACAAGCATAGGCGCTGGCGCGCATTCGCGGGCAGTCATCCAGCGTAAGCGCAAAATCGAGCTGTCTGCGCTGCTGCCACTCCTGGCTTTGTGCATCACTGAGCCAGTCCGACAACAACACTTGCGGCTCCGGCGCACAAAATGGCGCCTTTTCGAGTCTCCCGGCTCTGCGCCAACGAACCATACCGCCGCTACACAGGTGTAGATCGGAGACATTATGCTTTACACTAAGCGCCACGATTTCTTGTATATCCATAGACCCACCAGAACATATGAACGATATTGCGCATAACCTGGCACAGGTCAGGGATAAAATCTCAGCGGCAACAACACGTTGCGGCCGTGCTCGTGAAGAAGTCACCTTGCTTGCAGTCAGTAAAACTAAACCTGCGAGCGCCGTCGAAGAAGCGATTGCCGCAGGCCAAACCGCATTCGGTGAAAACTATGTCCAGGAAGGGGTTGAGAAAATCTGCCACTTCCGCGAGAAAGGCGAGAAGGCATTGCAATGGCACTTTATTGGCCCGTTGCAGTCCAACAAAAGTCGCCTCGTCGCCGAGCATTTTGACTGGTGTCATACCGTCGACAGGTTGAAAATTGCGGTTCGCTTAAGCGAGCAGCGCCCAGCACAGATGCCGCCGCTCAATGTGCTGATTCAAATCAACATCAGCGATGAACAGAGTAAATCAGGTATTGCGCTTGAAGCTCTTGGTGCGCTGGCGTCTGAAATTGCCGCACTGCCGAATCTCTGCCTGCGCGGGCTGATGGCCATCCCCGCACCGGAACACGAATATGACCGGCAATTTGCCGTCGCCAGCCAAATGGCGGTAGCATTTGCCCAACTCAAAACGGATTACCCAACCGTAGACACATTATCTCTGGGTATGTCTGATGATATGGAAGCCGCCATCGCGGCTGGTAGTACAATGGTACGCATCGGCACCGCGATTTTCGGTGCGCGTGATTACTCAAAAAAATAAGGAACCTCAAGGAACGCCATGAAGACGTTGACCTTCCTGCTCTCTACAGTCATTGAACTGTACACAATGGTGCTACTGCTGCGCGTCTGGATGCAGTGGGCGCGCTGTGATTTTTACAACCCATTCTCCCAGTTCGTGGTGAAAATTACTCAGCCGGTTGTGGGACCGCTGCGTCGTCTCATCCCGCCAATGGGGCCACTGGACAGCTCCTCGCTGTTGCTGGCTTTTGTGCTGTGTGTGCTAAAAGCCATCGTGCTGTTTATGGTTATCACCTTCCAGCCAATAATCTGGATTTCAGCTGTCCTGATTTTGCTGAAAACGGTTGGCCTGCTCATTTTCTGGGTGCTGCTGCTGATGGCTATCATGAGCTGGGTCAGCCAGGGTCGTAGCCCGGTTGAATTCGTGCTGATGCAATTGGCCGAGCCGCTGCTGCGTCCTATCCGTCGTCTGCTGCCGTCAATGGGGGGAATTGATTTCTCGCCAATGGTGCTGGTACTGCTGCTGTACGTAATTAATATCGGTATCGCTGAATTACTCCAGGCGACCGGTAACGTCCTGCTGCCGGGGCTGTGGATGGCACTATGAGTGCCGTCACACCTTGTGATGACGGGCTGGTTTTGCGGCTGTATATCCAGCCCAAAGCCAGCCGTGACGCGATAGTGGGTGAACATGGCGACGAGTTAAAAGTCGCCATCACCGCCCCACCCGTGGATGGGCAAGCCAATGCCCATCTGGTGAAGTACCTCGCCAAACAGTTTAAGGTCGCCAAAAGTCAGGTTGTCATCGAGAAAGGTGAACTGGGGCGACATAAACAGGTTAAAATTATTCATCCGCAACAGATCCCTTCGGGTGTCGACGCCCTGCTAAATTAGGATTCCCCATGCAAAAAGTTGTCCTCGCTACCGGTAATGCCGGTAAAGTGCGCGAGCTCGCCTCGCTGCTCGCCGATTTTGGTCTTGATATCGTCGCCCAAACGGAGCTTGGCGTTGAGTCAGCTGAGGAGACCGGGCTGACTTTCATCGAAAACGCGATTCTGAAAGCGCGTCATGCAGCACAGATTACCGGTCTACCGGCCATCGCTGATGACTCAGGTTTAGCCGTAGATGCGCTCGGTGGCGCACCGGGGATCTATTCCGCGCGTTACTCTGGCGTGGATGCCACCGACCAGCAGAACCTCGAAAAGCTGCTGGAAACCCTGAAAGACGTTCCCGACAATAAGCGTCAGGCACAGTTCCACTGTGTGCTGGTGTATATGCGCCATGCAGAAGATCCGACACCGTTGGTATGCCACGGTCGCTGGCCGGGCGTGATCGCTCGCCAACCTGCCGGTGCCGGTGGCTTTGGCTACGATCCTATCTTCTTTGTACCTTCTGAAGGTAAGACTGCCGCCGAGCTGACGCGTGAAGAGAAGATTGCCATCTCGCATCGTGGGCAGGCGTTGAAGCAGTTACTGGAAGCCCTGCGTAATGGTTAATCTGCCTCCACTGAGTCTCTATATTCATATTCCGTGGTGCGTGCAGAAATGCCCGTACTGCGACTTCAACTCGCATGCACTGAAAGGTGAAGTGCCGCACGACGACTACGTACAGCATCTGCTGAGCGATTTAGATGCCGACGTGGCCTATGCGCAGGGGCGTGAAGTCAAAACCATTTTTATCGGCGGTGGTACGCCAAGTCTGCTGTCAGGCCCGGCAATGCAGACACTGCTTGACGGTGTGCGTGCACGTTTGACGCTGGCCGTAGATGCCGAAATTACCATGGAAGCCAATCCAGGTACGGTGGAAGCTGACCGCTTCGTTGAATATCAACGCGCGGGCGTTAATCGCATCTCAATTGGCGTTCAGAGCTTTAGCGAGAACAAACTTAAGCGTCTGGGACGTATCCACGGCCCGGAAGAAGCCAAGCGCGCGGCGCATCTGGCGACCGGTCTGGGACTGCGCAGCTTTAACCTCGATTTGATGCACGGCCTGCCGGATCAGTCGCTGGAAGAGGCGCTGGACGATTTGCGTCAGGCCATTGAACTGGCCCCACCGCATCTCTCCTGGTATCAGCTGACCATCGAACCCAATACCCTATTCGGCTCGCGGCCGCCGGTATTACCGGACGACGATGACCTGTGGGATATCTTCGAGCAGGGCCATCAATTGCTGACCGCAGCAGGCTATCAGCAATATGAAACCTCGGCCTATGCCAAACCGGGCTACCAGTGCCAGCACAATCTCAACTACTGGCGTTTTGGTGACTACCTCGGTATCGGCTGTGGCGCACATGGCAAAGTCACTTTCCCGGACGGACGCATTTTGCGCACGGCAAAAACCCGTCATCCGCGTGGCTATATGGAAGGGCGTTATCTGGAACGCCAGCACGATGTTGAAAACAGCGATAAGCCGTTCGAGTTCTTTATGAACCGCTTCCGTCTGCTTGAACCGGCACCGCGTGCGGAATTCAGCGCCTATACCGGACTTGATGAAAGTGTGATTCGGGCGCAGCTTGATGAAGCGCTAGCACAGAACTACCTAACCGAGTGTGAGCAGTACTGGCAGATTACTGAACACGGTAAACTGTTTTTAAATTCCCTTCTGGAATTATTTCTCAGCGAATAAACCGTCCTGATAATTCGCCATTATCGAGCAATGAATAATGGCGAATTACATCACTCGCTTTAACCGAATCATTCAAAATATAATTCCCGAATAGTTTCGACAAAAACATTTCAATTAAATATTAATAGCCCTATTCGCATAAGACATTAATATAACCCAGCGCACAAAAATCGCATTAAATGCGTAGATAATGAAAAAATGTGAGAGTGGTAGCGTAAAGTTGTCAGACAACCAGGATAATATGTCATACAGAAAGACATATTATCCTGATAGATATATACCGCTATAATAAATGTGCATGGAGCCTATTAATGAAACCTCTCTCTTTTACGAAAACGCTGGTCTGCGCGTCTTTGTTGACCCTGATTTCTGCCGGTGCCAGTGCCGCAGAAAAAGTGACGCTGAAGCTGGCGCACAACCTTGAACGCAGCCACGTTGTGCACCAGGCTTTCGAGCAAATGGCCAAAGAAGTTAAACAACTCTCCGACGGCAAGATGACCATCCGTATTTATCCCAGCAGCCAAATGGGCAGCGCGCGTGAAACCATGGAATTATTGCAAAACGGCGCGCTGGATATGACCAAAGGTTCTGCCAGCGATCTTGAATCCTTCGATAATGTTTATGCTATTTATAATTTACCGTTCTTATTTAAAGATCAGACTCACTTTAATAAAGTCGTCTTTGGCGGGGTCGGTAAAGAAATTATGGATTCCACTAAAGAGAAAGGTTTCTTTGCCCTTTCCGCTTATGTTGCCGGAACGCGTAGCTTCTATGCCAAAAAACCGATAACCAAACCAGAAGATTTAAAAGGGTTGAAAATTCGCGTTCAGGCAAGCCCAACCACGATTAAAATGATTGAATTAATGGGCGGCTCACCCACCCCAATCTCATTCGGTGAAGTTTATACCGCAATGCAGCAGGGCGTGGTCGACGGTGCTGAAAATAACGTGCCGTCCTGGGTGCAAACCCGTCATATCGAAATTGCCAAAGTGTTCTCCGAAGATGAGCATGCGTCGATTCCAGACTTCCTGGTGATTTCCACCAAAAGCTGGGACAAGCTGACGCCTGAACAGCAGCAGATCCTTGCAAAAGCCGCGACAGCATCTGAAGCCTATCAGCAAACGCTGTGGGCTAAAATTGACGCCGACACTCGCGCCCAGGCTAAAGCAATGGGCGGCGAAATTATTAAAGTCGACAAAGCGCCGTTCCGCGCCGCCGTCCAACCGCTATTTGATGATTTCAGCAAAGACCCAAAACAGGCCGCACTGCTGGCCAAATTTGAAGCTGCCGCGCAGTAAAAATATTTCGGGCCAGTCCCTGGCCCGCTTTTACCAGGATACCCCATGAGACTATTTACCCGCGTTAAACAAGCGGTGGACCACGTGATCGCTGCATTCTCGGTCGCGGTGATGATCGCGCTGGTTGTCTGCGTCGTCTGGCAGGTCTTCAGCCGCTATGTCCTAAACCAACCCAGCACGCTCACCGATGAACTGGCTCGCTTTCTGATGATCTGGGTTGGCCTGCTCGGCGCAGCCTACACCGTCGGTGCGCAGCGTCATCTGTCTATTGATCTACTGGCAATGTCCGTTAACCCGCGTAAACAAAAGTTGCTTGGCGTGGTCATTAACCTACTCATCTTTGTCTTCTCCGGCGCGGTGATTGTCACCGGCGGCGTGAAGCTTATTGCTAAAACGCTGGCGACTTCCCAGGTTTCAGCCGCTATGCAGATCCCGATGGGCTACGTCTATTTGATCCTGCCGCTGACCGGCATCGTCATGATGTTTTACGCATTGTGGTTTATTACCAATGGCTTACTTAGCCTGAAACAGTCAGAGGAAGCCTGCTGATGGATGGGTATATTGCACTAACGCTTTTTGGTTCTTTCTTCGTACTGGTGTTTATTGGCGTACCGATCTCATTTTCTATCGGTATCGCTACCGTCGCCTCGATGCTGCTCATGTTCCCATGGGATATCGCCGTTATCACCGTTTCTCAGCGCCTGGCAAACGGGCTCGACAACTTCGCTTTGCTAGCAATCCCCTTCTTTATCTTTGCCGGTACGCTAATGAACAGCGGCGGAATTGCGATACGCTTGATAAACTTGGCGCAGGTCATGGTTGGCCGCGTGCCGGGCTCGCTTGGCCATGTTAACGTTCTTGCCAATATGATGTTTGGTTCAATTTCGGGTTCAGCCGTTGCCGCAGCGGCGGCAGTGGGTGGAACTTTGCATCCCATCCAAACCAGAAAAGGTTACGACCCTGCATTCTCGACGGCAGTCAACGTATCCTCATGTATCACCGGACTGTTAATCCCACCGTCAAACGTGCTGATTGTCTTTTCTCTTACCGCCGGTGGCGTGTCGGTGGCATCGCTGTTTATGGCGGGCTATTTACCGGGCATCCTGATGGGGCTAGCGATTATGGTGGTGTGCGCTGTTATCGCCAAACGTCGCGGTTATCCGGTATCAGAGCGCCCAACCTGCGCTCAGGCGGCAAAAGCGTTCCTGGATGCACTGCCGAGCTTGCTGCTGGTGATTATCGTGATGGGCGGCATTCTGGGCGGCATTTTCACCGCGACCGAGGCTTCCGCTATCGCAGTGGTGTACACCTTTATTTTGTCGGTGATGATTTACCGTGAAGTGAAATGGCGTGACTTACCCAAACTGATTCTGGACTCAGTAGTCACCACGTCAATCGTCCTGCTGTTGATCGGTTTTTCTGTCGGAATGTCGTGGGCGATGACCAATGCGGACATCCCTTACATGATAAGTGACACACTGATGGGGATCTCTGAAAACCCGATGGTGATCCTGCTGCTTATCAACATCGTACTGTTGATCGTCGGTATCTTTATGGATATGACCCCGGCAGTGCTGATCTTCACGCCGATCTTCTTGCCTATCGCGGAAGAGCTGGGAATGAACCCGGTACACTTCGGGATCATGATGGTCGCTAACCTGTGTATTGGATTACTGACGCCTCCGGTAGGCAGCGCGCTGTTTGTTGGCTGCTCGATTTCCGGGGTGAAGATCCAGCAGCTGATTAAACCGCTGCTACCGTTCTACGCCGCACTGCTGGTCGCGCTGATGATGATTACCTATATCCCGCAAATTTCGCTGTTTATTCCACAGCTACTGGGGCTGATGTAACCTTATACGGAATCTGCAAGGGGAGACGGATAAACGAAATCTGATTCTGGCTACCTGCGGGAGCAGGTAGCCGATAAGAGCTTACTTGAGCGTTTTCACCAGCGCTTTACGGTTGTCTTCCAGAGACACCACGCGGCTGCACACGTCTTTACCAAATGCCTTGAAATCGGCTTCCTGGTTTTTCCACTCATTTTGGATCGAGGTTTGCAGGCCGCCTAAGCTGCCCAGAACACCCTGCAGCGGGTTACCGCCACCTTTGAGAACGGCTTTAGCGCCCATCTCATTAATGCTGTCCTGGAGGATCCCGCCCATGGCCTGATTCACCAGTTGCTGACCGTCGGCACGTACCTGATCGATAGCTTTATAGTGGAAGGTTAAACCATCGGTACGATGCTCAATAATCCGGTTCATCTGCTCTTTGAGCTGGGCGTCAAGCTTGGTCAGGCGACCACGCATATTGCTGCTTTCACCCACTTCTTTGGCGATGATTTTATCCAGCGCCACGCGGCCTTTCTCAACGCGTGTGAGCGCACCTTCGTCAATCCACGGCAGCGCGCTGCGCAGCTCGGTCTGATAATCTTTCGCCTGCTCGCGCTGGGCTGCGGTGAGCGTGTAGGCTTTACCGTTAAAGGTGACATCACCGCTTGGGGTAATCACCAGATTGCCGTTCTCGCCTTTCACCTGCACGGTTTGCGGGCTGATAACGACATCATCGCGGGGGGTGACGCTGCATTGATAGTCAGCGTGGGCGGACATCGCCGTGAACGTGAAAACTGCCGCCAGCAGCGTTTTGCGCATCATTACTTTCCCTTTAGACAAATCGGGCCAGCAAATGCTGGCCCCGTATAGGATATTAGTCCCACCAAACGTCGAAAAGTTCGCTGGTGCGCACTTCTTCGAATTTGCGGTCTTCCAGCCATTTACGAACCTGAGCCTGATGATCTTCAGTGCACTTACCAATTTCCTGAGTGCAAATCAGACCTTCCCAGGCCAGATAGCCGCTGCCATCAAAGGCCAGCTTGTTTGGCTCGATAACTTCATCGATAAACTGATCGACGTACTGGTCGATCTGCTCAGCACTCGTCCCTTCCGGGAAACGCCATGCTACAGAGAAACCCACTTCCTGGAATTCATCGATGTGCATTTTTTTACGCAAACGACGGCTACGATTCTTTGCCATTTTATTTCACCCTCTCGAACATTAAGTCCCATACGCCGTGGCCAAGACGATGACCACGCTGTTCAAATTTGGTTACCGGGCGCGATGTTGGGCGCGGTACATAATCTTTGCTTTCAGACAGATTCAGATATCCGTCCATAGAAGACATCACTTCCAGCATATGTTCAGCATAGGCTTCCCAGTCGGTGGCCATATGGAACACGCCGCCCAGCTTCAGTTTGCTTTTCACCAGATCGGCAAACGGTACCTGAACGATACGGCGCTTATTATGACGCGCTTTGTGCCACGGGTCAGGGAAAAAGAGCTGAACCATGTTCAGGGAATTATCTGGAATCATCTTGATCAGCACTTCCACCGCATCGTGGCACATCACGCGCAGGTTATCGACACCCTCTTCATGGGCCGATGCCAGGCATGCGCCCACGCCCGGGGAGTGAACTTCAATGCCGAGGAAGTTGTGATCCGGGCGCGCTTTGGCCATCGCCACCAGCGAAGCGCCCATACCAAAACCGATTTCCAGCGTAATTGGCGCTTCACGACCAAACAGTGCGGCGAAGTCGACAGGTTCTTCGCTGAACTCAACGCCCATCACCGGCCAGTAGTTTTCCAGCGCGTGCTCCTGCCCTTTCGTCAGTCGCCCCTGGCGACGAACAAAACTACGAATACGGCGCTGTGGGCGACCGTTCTCATCAAAATCCGGTGAAATGACGTCGTTCTTCATAAAAATTAAGTCTGCTTGTGAGAGTGTTCGGGAAACGGGCATTATCCAAAGTTAGTTGCCGGATGCAAGCACCGGAAAGTTCCTGTTTACAGCATAGTGCCGCTGTGCTGCAATTTGGCCCCTTATTAGCGCGACATCGGAATCTCTGTTTTGACCATGCAAGCCTCGCAATTTTCAGCCCAGGTGCTGGAGTGGTACGACAAATACGGGCGTAAAACCCTGCCCTGGCAAATTGAAAAGACGCCCTACAAAGTATGGCTGTCTGAGGTGATGTTGCAACAAACGCAGGTTGCCACAGTTATCCCCTATTTTGAACGGTTTATGTCACGCTTTCCAACCGTTACCGATCTCGCGAACGCCCCGCTGGACGACGTACTGCATCTGTGGACGGGGCTGGGTTACTACGCTCGCGCGCGCAATCTGCATAAAGCGGCGCAGCAGGTAGCCACGCTGCATCAGGGGCGCTTCCCGGAAACCTTTGATGAAGTGGTTGCGCTACCGGGCGTCGGGCGCTCAACCGCCGGGGCAATCTTATCATTGTCGCTCGGCAAACATTTCCCGATTCTCGACGGTAACGTTAAGCGCGTGCTGGCACGCTGCTACGCCGTGGACGGCTGGCCGGGCAAAAAAGAGGTCGAAAAGCAGTTGTGGGATATCAGCGAAAAAGTCACTCCCGCTCTCGGCGTATCGCGCTTTAATCAGGCAATGATGGATTTGGGTGCGATGGTCTGTACGCGCTCAAAGCCTAAGTGTTCGCTGTGCCCGCTCGATAACGGCTGCATGTCGTCTGCTAACAATAGCTGGGCGCAGTATCCGGGTAAAAAACCCAAGCAGACGATACCGGAACGCACCGGCTATTTTCTGATGATGCAGCACGAACGCGAGGTATTTTTACAGCAGCGTCCACCGAGCGGTCTGTGGGGCGGTCTATACTGTTTCCCGCAGTTTGCCGATGAAGACGCGCTACGCGACTGGCTTGCCGAGCGGCAGATCCCCGCTGACTCACTGACTCAGCACACCGCGTTCCGCCACACTTTCAGCCATTTCCATCTGGACATTGTGCCAATGTGGCTTACTGTGTCCTCATTCACGTCATGCATGGATGAAGGCAACGCTCTCTGGTATAACTTAGCCCAGCCACCCTCCGTGGGGTTGGCCGCACCGGTTGAGCGCCTGTTGCAGCAGTTACGCGCCGATTCACCTGTTTAGCATTCGGCGACATAAGAGGATTTATTATGAGCAGAACGATTTTTTGTACCTTCCTGCAACAAGACGCTGAAGGGCAGGATTTTCAGCTGTACCCGGGCGAACTGGGCAAACGCATTTATAACGAGATTTCCAAAGAAGCCTGGAAACAGTGGCAGCACAAGCAGACCATGCTCATCAATGAAAAGAAACTCAATATGATGAATCTGGAGCATCGCAAATTACTGGAAGAGGAAATGATCAATTTCCTGTTTGAAGGTAAAGATGTGCACATTGAAGGCTACACGCCGCCTGAAAAGCAGTAAGGGAATCACCGCCCTTTAGGACAACACAACAACACGCGCTCCCGAAATGATGAAAAAACTTTATGCTCTGGCGTTAATCGCGCCCCTGCTTGTCTCTTGCTCCTCGAATAAAAAAGGCGATACCTATAACGAGGCGTGGGTAAAAGACACCAACGGTTTTGATATTTTGATGGGACAATTCGCCCACAACATTGAAAACATTTGGGGTTTTAACGAGGTACTGATAGCGGGTCCTAAGGACTACGTGAAGTACACCGATGGCTACCAGACGCGTAGCCACATCAACTTCGACGACGGTACCATTACCGTTGAAACTATCGCTGGCACCGACCCTGCCGTACGACTGCGTCAGGCAATCATCACCACCTTATTAATGGGTGACGATCCGGGTTCGGTTGACCTGTACTCCGATGCCGACGATATCCAGATATCTAAAGAACCATTCCTGTATGGTCAGGTCGTTGATAACAACGGCGAAGCCATACGTTGGCAGTGGCGCGCAGAGCGTTTTGCTGACTATCTGCTGCAAACGCGGATGAAAAAACGCAGCAGCGGCCTGCATATTATCTACAGCATCACCATTAATCTGGTGCCGAACCACCTCGATAAGCGTGCGCATAAATACCTCGGTATGGTGCGTCAGGCGTCACGCAAGTACGGTATTGATGAGTCGCTGATCCTGGCGATTATGCAGACTGAATCCTCATTCAACCCGTATGCGGTCAGTCGTTCTGATGCGATGGGGCTGATGCAGGTGGTACAGCATACCGCCGGTAAAGACGTCTTCCGTTCGCAGGGTAAGTCCGGCACGCCGAGCCGCAGCTTCCTGTTTGATCCAGCCAGCAATATTGATACCGGCACCGCTTATTTGGCGATACTCAACAATGTCTATCTTGGTGGGATCAGCAACCCAACATCGCGGCGTTATGCGGTGATTACGGCCTATAACGGCGGCGCGGGTAGCGTGCTCCGCGTCTTCTCAAGCGATAAGGTGCAGGCGGCTAATCTCATCAACAATATGTCACCGGGTGACGTTTACCAGACCTTGACCACCCGCCATCCGTCTGCGGAATCGCGCCGTTATCTTTATAAGGTAAATTCAGCCCAGAAGGGCTATCGCCGCAAGTAACAATTCTCACAATACCAGACCACCTTGTTCCTGAGCATTCAGAATAAGGTGGTCATCGCCTCACCAATCCTCACAAAAATGTTACTTTTGTCACTAATTCGTTGTGCAAAGTAAAAATAATTGCAATTTTATGCGGCGCTTAACAATGTTTCATTAATGCCATTGATAGAATCAGCGCAAATATCATCCTTGAATGTGACTAGTCATACATCACACGGCTAATTTTGTGAGGAAAATAACATGAATTTGAAGCTGCAGCTTAAGATACTGTCGTTTCTGCAGTTCTGTCTTTGGGGGAGCTGGCTGACCACGCTGGGCTCATACATGTTTGTGACGCTTAAGTTTGACGGTGCCTCTATCGGCGCGGTTTATAGCTCGCTGGGGATTGCTGCCGTCTTTATGCCGACGCTGTTGGGCATCGTGGCGGATAAGTGGATCAGCGCCAAATGGGTCTACGCAATTTGTCACCTGGTTGGCGCCGGTACGTTGTTTATGGCCGCCGAGGTGACCACGCCAAGTGCCATGTTTATGATTATCCTGCTGAACTCGCTGGCCTATATGCCAACGCTTGGCCTGATTAACACCATCTCCTACTACCGCCTGAAAACAGCCGGTATGGACATTGTGACCGACTTCCCGCCAATTCGTATCTGGGGCACTATCGGCTTCATTCTGGCGATGTGGGCAGTCAGCTTCTCCGGCTTCGAACTCAGCCATATGCAACTCTATATCGGTGCTGCGCTATCTGTGGCGCTGGCGCTGTTTACCCTGACGCTGCCGCATATTCCGGTCTCTAACCAGCAGCAGAAACAGAGCTGGAGCAGCATGCTGGGTCTGGATGCGTTTGCGCTGTTTAAAAATAAGCGTATGGCGATTTTCTTCATCTTCTCCATGATGCTGGGCGCGGAACTGCAAATCACCAATATGTTCGGCAACACCTTCCTGCACAGCTTCGATAAAGACCCGCTGTTTGCCACCAGCTTTATCGTGCAGCATGCTTCCGTGATGATGTCGATTTCACAGATTTCCGAGACGCTGTTCATCCTTACCATCCCGTTCTTCTTAAGCCGTTACGGTATTAAGAACGTCATGTTGATCAGTATCTTCGCGTGGATGTTGCGCTTTGGTCTGTTCGCCTACGGTGACCCATCAGCCTTTGGTACCGTGCTGCTGGTACTGTCGATGATTGTTTATGGCTGCGCCTTCGACTTCTTCAACATCTCCGGTTCAGTGTTCGTTGAGAAAGAGGTTCGCCCTGAAATTCGTGCTAGCGCACAGGGGATGTTCCTGATGATGACCAACGGTTTTGGTTGCATCCTTGGCGGTATGGCGAGCGGTAAAGTAGTTGAGATGTACACCGTGAACGGCATTACCGACTGGCAGAGCGTCTGGCTGATCTTCGCGGCCTACTCGTTGGTACTGGCGGTGGCGTTTGTTGGGTTGTTTAAATACAAACATGAGCGCGTTGCGCCGGGTGCGGTGCCGGTAGCGCACTAAGGTGCCAGCCCCTCACCCCGGCCCTCTCCCCAAAGGGGAGAGGGCGAAAACTAACCCAAACAACCGCACCTGACTGCCCCCTCTCATCTTTGGAGGGAGGGGAAATGCATACTGCGCACCGCAGTTACAAACCACACCTAACGGTCCCCTCTCCCCCACGGGGAGAGGGTTAGGGTGAGGGGGTTACTCCAGACAACACCCATCCCACCGACAGCAAATCCGCACTGCCCCCAGGACTTAAATTCCGCGCAACCAGCGCATCATCCATCACCGCTAACGCACGCTCATCCCACCCCTGCGCCAGCAGCCGTTGCGCATATTCCTGTACATAACGCAGCCCGCTTATCCCACCACGCGATACCAGATTACTGTCCTGATTCGTCGCCATCAGGCGCAGCAGTAGCATATGAGGATGCGCGCAATGCCAACCGGGTAACACGCGGCGCACCGTCGCAAACCCGCTCTGTGCCTCACCACGTGCGCCGGTCAGACCAAACTGATGAAACTGCCGCTCTCCAGCGGTCGCTTGCGTCGTGCGTTCCTCCAGTTCACGCGCCACCAGCCCCTGGCAAATTGCGCTCACTTCATGGCACAAACTCGCCTGATTGACCTCTCCCAGACGCCCGGCAGCAAAACACAATAACCCCAGCGCGAAGATGCCGCCTTTATGGGTATTCACCCCGCCCGTTGCCGCATACATCGCCTGTTCACAAGCGATACCCATTGGCCGAATCAGCCGGAGCTGTTCGCTTGCAGGCAGGTGCGCATAAGTGCCCCCTAGCTCGGCAAAGCGCGAAAACCACGGGGTAATCGCTGCAATGCTACGCACGAACAGCGCATGGTCCATATCCCGGTGTGCGCCATTATTCCGCAGGTCAACAAGCCCCGGTTTTGGCGTCAACTCCAGCTCTTGCCACAGCGCCTCTTCAGCGAGGGCAGGCACGTCAATGACGCGCGGTTTAGTCGCGATGGAACCAATCATCAATCATCTTCTCCACGCAGGCCACAACCTCATCCACCGGATGTTTACGCGAGCGGGAACAGGCATGTGCAGGCTCATCGCAAATCAAACAGCGGCGCAGATGCCGTCCTAATGATAACCGTCCGATGTGACCGGCCTGCGGGCAGATGACGTCCAGATCCCACAGCCTTCCTAGCGGGTGAGTCTGCTCAAGCGCCGCACAGTGTGCTTTCATCTCCGGCGCCTGGTGCGCCACACACCACATTGCTTCCGGCCCGGTTGGCAACCACAGCACCTGACGGTCAAGCACCGTCCAGCCGTTTTGCCACAGCAGCTGATCGCACATTTGCAGCGCCACCCCCATCGTATTGCGGTAGCGCTGACTATTTTTGACCGCACCCGGCGTCACCAGCGTGAGCGAGATAATCGGTTGTTGATAGTGCGTCAACCAGTCAGCCTGGCGCGCTGCACGGCTCTCTTTCGCCGCCAGCAGCGCCTCCAGGCTGACACCCGTGCGTACGGGTGTCATTGTCGTCATATCGTTACTCCTTCACCTGACGAACGGTGTCGATAACGCTGCCGTCACGGTAGCGGATCACACCGACAATTTTATCGGTGAACTCAATCGGTTTAGGCAAGCCGGTCAGCGAAACCGCACGGGCATAGAGCATGTCGATATCGACGATTTTCAGCCCCGCCGCCAGCAACCGCTCGCGGATTTCCGGGCGCGCTGGGTTAACCGCGATACCATGGTCGGTGACCAGCACGTCGATGCTCTCCCCCGGCGTCAGGCGCGTGGTTACGCGTTTCACCACCGTTGGGATACGGCTGCGCAGCAATGGCGCGACCACGATGGTCAGATTGGCAGCGGCTGCCACGTCGCAGTGACCGCCGGAAGCTCCGCGCATCACGCCGTCGGAACCGGTGATCACGTTAACGTTAAAATCGACATCAATCTCCAGCGCACTCAGGATCACCACATCAAGCTGGTCGCAACTGGCCGCTTTGCTTCCCGGATTGGCGTAGACATTCGTCGAGATCTCAACATGATTCGGGTTACGCGCCAGTGAAGCCGCGGCCTGACCATCAAAGCACTGGGTATCCAGCAGCTTTTCAATCAGCCCTTTTTCATGCAGATCCACCAGCCCGCCGGTAATACCGCCCAGCGCAAAGCGAGCCGTGACGCCGCTGCGCTCCATCTTCTCTTCCATAAAGCGCGTACAGGCGGTTGCCGCCGCACCAGAACCGGTCTGCATGGAAAAACCGGGGGTGAAGTAGCCCGAGTGTTCGATAACGTCCGCTGCATAACGGGCAATCATCAGCTCACGCGGGTTACTGGTGACTCGCGCCGCGCCGACGCTGATTTTCGCCGGGTCGCCAACGCTCTCAACCTGCACAATGTAGTCCACCTGATCCTGCACCAGGCTGGCGGGCATATTGGGGAACGGCACCAGTTCTTCGGTCAGTAACACCACCTTGCACGCAAAGTGGGCATCAACCATCGCGTAGCCCAGCGAACCGCAGCAGGACTTGCCGTGGGTGCCGTTAGCATTGCCAAACTCATCGCTGCACGGCACGCCAAGAAACGCCACGTCGATATTCAGCTCACCGTCTTGCAACAGTTTCACGCGGCCACCGTGTGAGTGGATTTGCACCGGTTCATCCATCAGCCCGTGGGAGATGGCATCTGCGAGCTTACCGCGCATGCCGGAGGTGTAGATGCGGGTGATAACGCCGCTTTCGATATGCTCTATCAGCGCGTCGTTACAGGTCATTAGCGAGCTGGAAGCCAGCGTCAGATTTTTAAAGCCCATCTGCGCTAATGTCGCCACTACGTTATTAATCACCCGATCGCCTTCGCGAAAAGCGTGGTGGAACGAAATAGTCATGCCATCTTTCAGGCCGCTGCGTTGAACGGCCTGTTCCACCGACTCGCACAGTTTGCGGTGATGTTTTGCGTCCATATCGGCCAGCCACGGCGTTGCGCTGTGAGCACCGGTGAACGGTTTTAACGCCCGAAGATGGGGAAAATTCTCATGAAGAAGTTCTGTCTGATTCATTGTTTTATCCTTAACGACGCACGCCGGAAGCCGCCGCACGTTCGAGCACCCTTTGCGCGTGGTCGATAATCGGCGCATCCACCATTTTTCCGTTGAGCGATACCACGCCCAGCCCATTACGTGCGCCCTCTTCTGCCGCTTCAATCACGCGCTGTGCATGGTCAACTTCCTGCTGAGTTGGCGCGTAGGCATTGTGTAAGAGGTCAATCTGGCGTGGGTTAATCAGCGATTTACCGTTAAAGCCCATTTTGCGAATCAGCTCGACTTCGCGCAGGAAGCCAGCTTCGTCATTCACGTCTGACCACACCACGTCGAAGGCATCGATACCGGCAGCGCGAGCCGCGTGCAGCACGGCGCAGCGAGCGTAAAACAGCTCGGTGCCGTCACCGCGTTCGGTCTGCATATCCATCACGTAATCAAATGCGGCCAGCGCAATACCGATAAGGCGCGGCGAGCTGCGGGCAATCGCCACGGCGTTAATGACGCCAATGGCTGACTCAATCGCCGCCATCACGCGGGTTGAACCCACCTCGCGGCCACACTCGCGTTCAATGCGCTCAAGATGGCCTTCCAGTTCAAAGATATCTTCCGGAGTGTCGGTTTTCGGTAGGCGAATCACATCCACACCGCCACGAACCGCGGCTTCCAGATCCAGCAGACCAAACGGCGTGCTCAGCGGGTTGATACGGACAACGGTTTCAATGTCCTGGTACATCGGGTGCTGCAAGGCATGGAAGACCAGCAGGCGCGCGGTATCTTTCTCACGCAGCGCCACCGCATCTTCAAGGTCGAACATGATCGAGTCTGGTCGGTAGATAAACGCAGTCGAGAGCATGGCGGCGCTGGCGCCCGGTAGGAACAACATGCTACGGCGTAAGGTGCTCATTGCAGTGCCTCCCACGCAATCTGCTGCGTGTCCGTCGCACGCAGTACCGCGCTTTGCAGACGCGCACGAATAACACAATCCAGCGCGCCTTTGTCTTCAACGATAATCAGTCCCTGACGCACGTCCATCGCGCGCAGCGTTTCTACCACCACCTGGCGGATTTGCTCGCCAAACTGCTTAATCACTTCACTGTGGATGACAATCTCCAGCTCGCCGTCGGCGGGGGCGATTTTCACCATCAGGTCGCTGGACTCTTGCGTTCCGGCCAGCGCCTCCCTTACGATTTTCATGATAATGTCCTGATTGTTATGCCACTTCCGCGCTGTAATGTGCTTCGAGATGCGCGAAAGTCGATTCCGGGACAATGTCCCGAATACGAGAAAACTGCTGTGTTTTAAGTAAGCGGCGTACTTCCGAGGCTGAAATGGCATTGCCCGCCATCTTGACGCGCGGAATTTCAACCACCTCAACCTGCCCGGCAAGCAACGAATGCAGCGTCTGGTTGTATTGGTGGGTGACGGCGCAAAACGGCTCTGAACCAATAAAACGGTGCGTGACCCCAAGGGCGGGCGCGATGTACTGAGCAAAAATCAGCACGTCGATTTCGCTCCATGCCTGCTGCACTTTGCCGGACTCTTTGAGAAAGTAGGCCGGGAAAGTGGCGCGGGAAATGATGTACTGTGAGCCTTCATGCACGGTGACGTTGCGCAGATGCGCCACGCCCGCACGAACCATTTCGAGGCGCGCGCGAAATGGGAAAAACGATGCGTCTTCGCGCACCACAAACAGGTGCAGCCAGTCGCACTGCTTTGCTGCCTGTTCGACCAGGTGACGATGACCCAGCGTGAACGGATTCGCATTCATCACAATCGCCCCCACCGTCTCCCCCGGCTGACGCTTCTGACTTAACATGCGGCAGTAACGCTCAATGCCTTGCGGCGTGTTCTCCATCAGCACCGCGTTATTGCCGCTTTGCGCAATCGGCCAGAAACCGCTGCGGGCGAAACGCTCCTTGTTACACGGACGCGTGCACAGGAAGAGATGAAAATAGCCCTGCGCCAGCGCGACGTTTTCCACCTCAGCCAGCAGACGCGCGCTGAGATTCGCCCCACGCGCACGCTCATTCACCGCGACACACTTAATGACGTTTGCCGCCAGCCCCGCGCACCCCATCAGCGTCGTGCCAGACCAGGCCTCAACGAACAGCGTAATATCGCTATCCAGCCCGAGGCCGCTGTCGACCAGCAGCGTTCGGATAGGTGTTAAACGATCCGAATTATTCGCCACTTGCGTGACCCGAAAGTCGATAGGGGGTTGCGTATGCATCGTGCCGCCTTACTTAGTGCGCTGCCGTCAGCGTGTTCGCTGGCGCTTCCATGATGATGTTGCTGAGATGGCCGATATGCTCGATTTCCACCTCAATTCGGTCGCCCTCTTGCATAAACAGCGGTGGGTTGCGTTTTTTCCCCACGCCGCCCGGGGAGCCGGTGATGATCACGTCACCCGGACTCAAGCGGGTGAAGGTGCTGATGTATTCAATCAACTCCGCCACTTTGTGGATCATGCTGCTGGTGTTGTCGTCCTGCACCATCCGGCCATTGAGCCACGTGCGGATCGCCAGTTGATGCGGGTCGGGGATTTCGTCAGCGGTCGCCATCCACGGGCCAAACGCGCCGGTCTGACGCCAGTTTTTGCCAGCGGTAAACCACGTGTGCTGCCAGTCGCGGGCCGAACCGTCCATGTAGCAGCTGTAACCTGCTACATGGCTCAAGGCATCTTCACGGCTGATGTTCTCGCCGCCTTGACCGATAATCACCGCCAGTTCGCCTTCATAGTCGAATTCGCGGGAGTGGCGCGGTTTCAGTACCGGTGCGTTGTGTGCCGTTTGCGAGTCCGGGAAGCGGACGAACAGCGTCGGTGCCGGGTTATGCTGGTCAAACTCTTTGCGTTTTTCGGCGTAGTTCATCCCAACACAGAGGATTTTCTCCGGGTGTTCAATCACCGGCAGGAAGGTGACCGCATCCATCGGTACATCGGCCGCGTCGTTGATGTAGCGGGTGGCCTCCGCCAACCCATCTCCCTGCAACAGCGCTTTAAGGTCGCTGTAGCGGTCGCCAAGACGGCGACCTAAATCAATCATCCCTTGCGCATTCACGATGCCGTAGCTGCGAACGCCCTGATAGATAAAGCTTGCGAGTTTCATTATTCAGTCCTGATTAGACGAGGAAGTTGCCCAGTACCAGCAGTGAGATAGCGACGTTAATCGCCCCACCGATACGGGTAGCAATCTGCGCGAACGGCATCAGACTCATGCGGTTACCCGCGGTCAGAATCGCCACGTCGCCGGTACCCCCCTGGCCGCTCTGGCAGCAGGAGACAATGGCGACATCAATTGGGTGCATGCCGATTTTTTTGCCAACGAAGAAGCCGGTAGCAACCAGTGCAGAAACGGTGCTGACGATAACCAGCAGGTTGCTGACGGTGAAGGCGTTAACCAGTTCCTGCCACGGCGTGATAGCCACACCAACGGCAAACAGAATCGGGTAGGTCACGGAGGTCTGGAAGAACTTGTACACCACCTGCGAACCTTCCAGCAGGCGCGGAGAAGCCCCGTTACACAGTTTCACCAGCACGGCCATAAACAGCATGCCAACCGGTGCTGGCAGGCCAATCAGTTTGTGACCCAACATCCCCAGCATGTAGAGCAGTACCGCCAGCAGCGCGCCGGAAGCAATCGTGGTGACGTCGGTTTTGCCAGAGAATGCAGGTTGTGCTGATTGCGTCTCTGCGTTGGCGCGGTTTGGCATTAATTGGCCTTCACCGGTCAAGTGTGGGAAGCGCTTGCCGAGTTGGTTTAAGCAGCCGGAGATAATGATGGCGGTTAAGCCTCCCAGCATCACCATTGGCAGGACGCGACCTAACGCAACGCCCTGATCCATATGCAAGATTGTCGCGTAGCCTATCGACAGTGGGATCGCCCCTTCACCGACGCCGCCCGCCATGATCGGCAGAATGATAAAGAAGAAGATTTGGAACGGTTCAAGACCCAGCGCCATACCGACGCCCATTCCCACGAACATGCCGACAATCTCACCGCACAGCATCGGGAAGAAGATGCGCAGGAAGCCCTGGATCAGCACCGTACGGTTCATGCTCATAATGCTGCCGACGATAATGCAGCAGATGTAGAGATAGAGAATGTTGGTGGATTTGTAGAATTTGGTGGTCGACTCCACCACCACGTCCGGCAGCAGGCCATAATAGACCATCGCGGAAGGGATAAAGGTGGCGCAAATTGCCGCCGCGCCCAGTTTGCCGACAATCGGCAGACGCTTGCCAAACTCACCGCAGGCAAAGCCAAAAAATGCCAGCGTTGCAACCATCACTACGATATCGCTCGGCAGTTTGCCGCCCAGGCAATCAATGGCGATAAGCACCCCGGCAAGTACAAACAGCGGCAGAGGAATAATGCCGACTTTCCAGGTATCCATAATATGCCACCAGCGCTCTTTAAGTGCCGGGCGTTGAATTTCTATTGGGTCGTGGGTAACAGAGAATGAATCATCAGTCGTGCTCATAATGAAGCCCTTTGGTTATTTTGTACTTTTAGCTTAAGGGCCTAAAGGCTTACTTTATGTGAGTGAAAGCATATTAAAACCGAAGTTTTAATGGCGCCTATGGTTTTAATGGTTTCTTTTATTTAATGTGATTAACTGCTTATTTATAAGCATGGTTTTTATGGTTTCTTTTCTAAACCGAACAAATAAATAACATTTATTAATTTAACCTTGATTCGGCCTCGTTTTCAGAAAATTCTCTTTTCATACCAGGCTGTGCAAGGGATCACAAGTTTCCGGCAAAGCCGCTAGCCTCACACAAAAAGATGATATATTGGCAGCTTCCGTCGATACCGCGCGTGAGAGTAATGAAAGTATCATTCCAGATAAAACTTTTTATTTCACTGGTTGCCTTTTTCTCAGTGCTGTTTGCACTGCTCGGTAGCTATTATTATATCGACGTCGGTAGACAGCTATATCAAGAGATGAGTGTGCGGGCCAAAATACAGGCGGAAGAAATAGCCATCATTCCCAGCTTACGCAAACAGGTAGCCGATAAAAACATTCCGGCGATCCATGATTTTATGCAGAAATTAGCCGCCCGGAGCGACGCCAGTTTTATCGTTATTGGCGATAATAACGGTCTGCATTTATACCATTCTGTATTTGACGACCGGGTTGGCAAAACGCTGGTTGGCGGCGATAACGCGGAGGTGCTGCAGGGTAAAAGCACCACCACCATCCGCCAGGGCGGACTGGGCATTTCGTTGCGCAGCAAAGCGCCCATCTTTAATGAAAACGGCCAGGTTATCGGCATTGTGTCGGTGGGGTATCTCACCAGCTACCTCGACAGCATTACTGTCAACAAAGTGGTCAACATTCTGATTGCGGCAGTGCTGTTGCTACTGGCGCTGTTTATCTTCTCCTGGTTTTTCACCCGCAGTATTAAAAAGCAGATTTTCTCGCTCGAACCGCGTGAGATTGGTCTGTTGGTCCGTCAGCAAAAAGCGATGATGGAGTCGATTTACGAAGGGGTGATTGCCATCGATAGCAATCTGCGCATAGAAGTGATTAATCAGGCGGCGAGAAAACTGCTCGGACTGAGCCTGCCCGCGCGTGAACTACGTGGGCAGCTCATTGATGAAGTGATCGCTCCGATGCCCTTTTTCACGCGTGAAACCATGCTCAAACAAGATACGCATGATGAGATCTGTCACTTTAACGATCTTACGGTGATCGCCAGCCGCGTGCGGATCATGCTGGAAGATTCGCTTCAGGGCTGGGTGATCACTTTCCGCGATCGCAATGAAATTGATTCACTCAGCGCCCAGCTAAGCCAGGTTAAGCGCTATGTCGATAACCTGCGCATCATGCGTCATGAACAGTTAAATCGCATGACCACCCTTTCCGGGCTTTTGCATATGGGCCGCTATGACGAAGCCATTCGCTATATTCAGGCTCAGTCCGAACACGCACAAGAGCTGCTGGACTTTATCTCTTCACGCTTTAGCTCGCCTACGCTTTGCGGACTGCTGCTGGGGAAAGCCGCCCGCGCCCGGGAAAAAGGCGTGGCGCTGCGTTTTGACCCGGCCTGCCTAATGAGCCAGCCGTTTTTACCGCTGGCGGAATCTGAGGTGATTTCTATTATCGGCAACCTGTTGGATAACGCCATCGAAGCGACCCAACGCGCCCCGCTACCGCACGAACCGGTGGAGGTGCTGATCCTGCTTAACGACAGAGAGTTAATAATCGAAGTAGCCGATCAGGGGATCGGCATTAAACCGGAGATCCGCGAACGGATTTTTGAGCGAGGGATCACCACCAAAACGCGCGGCGATCATGGTATCGGGCTTTATCTTATCGAAAGCTACGTCACACAGGCTGGCGGCCTGATAGAAATTGCCGATAACACCCCGCGTGGCACTATTTTTTCGCTGTTCATTCCCGCCACGGGAGACGCCCGGTGTACCTCACAGGAACTGGAAGATACCGACTATGCAACATGAACTTATCGATGTACTGATTGTAGAAGACGAGAACGAACTGGCTGAGTTACATGCGGAACTTATCAGTAAACATCCGCGTCTGCGGCTCGTGGGTATTGCCTCTTCATTGGCCGATGCGCAGCTACAGCTGGAGAGTAAACGACCGCAGTTGATGCTGCTGGATAACTATCTGCCGGACGGCAAAGGCATTACGCTGATTAACGATCCAATGCTCATGCGTGCCAACTGCTCGGCTATTTTTATCACCGCCGCCAGCGACATGGACACCTGTAGCCAAGCGATTCGTAACGGTGCATTTGATTACATCCTCAAACCGGTTTCATGGAAGCGGCTGAGTCAGTCGCTGGAGCGCTTCGTGCAGTTCGCCGAACAGCAACGAGTGTGGAAAATCGTCGACCAGCAGAACGTCGATTCGCTCTATCAGCTACAGGCGAAGAATTATCGTCAGGACAACGGTAGCAAAGGGATTGAAGAGAATACGCTGGCACGGGTGCAGAAACTGTTTAACGACAAGGTCGCACACTGTTTTTCGGTCGATGAAGTGGTGAGTGAAACGGGCCTGAGTAAAACGACCACCCGGCGTTATCTGGAGCACTGCGTGGAGGCCGGTTTTTTAAGCGTGGAGATGCTGTACGGCAAGATTGGTCATCCGCGACGCATGTACCGCCGCAGCGCCGCGTAATCCCCCCATCCTCGAGGATGAGGGGAAAGCGCAAACTATTTCAGCACGTAGCCATACAGCCGCATAATGCCGTCGGCATCCTTCTCGCTGTACACTCCCTGAAGCTCCGGTGAAAAACCGGGCAGCAGGTTGACGCCCTCTTCCAACGCCAGGAAGTAGCGCTGCACCGCACCGCCCCACACTTCGCCTGGCACCACGCACAGCACGCCCGGCGGGTACGGCAGCGCCCCTTCGGCGGCAATACGTCCTTGTGCTTCGCTGATACGCACCAGTTCGACATTGCCACGAATAAATTCGCTATTGGCATCCTGTGGGTTCATCAATACTGCGGGCAGGCTTTCTTTACGGAACATTGCCTTTTGCAGATCTTTCACATCAAAACTGACGTACAGGTCGTGCATCTCCTGACACAGTTCGCGCAGGGTGTAATCGCGATAACGCACCGGGTATTTGTTGTAGATAGTCGGCAGTACGTCGGCCAGCGGCGTATCATCTTCAATATGCTGCTCAAACTGCCCGAGCATCGCCACCAGCTGCGCCAGCTTCTCCGACGTTTCCGCCGGGGTTAACAGGAACAGGATCGAGTTCAGATCGCACTTCTCCGGCACAATGCCGTTCTCACGAAGGTAATGAGCCAGAATGGTCGCCGGGATCCCAAACTCGGTATAGCGCCCGGTTTCAGCGTCAATCCCCGGCGTAGTCAGCAACAGTTTGCACGGATCGACAAAGTATTGATCCTGCGCGTAGCCATCAAAGCCGTGCCAGTGCGCACCCGGCGCAAAACTGAAGAAGCGGCGCTCGCTGGCGATAGTGTGGGTCGGATGATCCTGCCACGGACGCCCATCAACGATCGGCGGGATAAACGGCTGGATCATTTTGCAGTTCGCCACAATGGCTTTACGCGCTTCAATGCCTAACGTCACGCATTCCGCCCACAGGCGGCGTCCGCTCTCCCCTTCGTGGATTTTGGCGTTGATATCCAGCGCCGCGAACAGCGGGTAGAACGGGCTGGTTGAAGCATGCAGCATGAAGGCATTGTTCAGCCGCTTGTGCGGGCAAAAGCGCGCCTGGCCGCGAATGTGGTTGTCTTTTTTGTGGATCTGCGAGGTTTGCGAGAACCCGGCCTGCTGTTTATGCACCGACTGGGTAACAAAAATGCCCGGATCGTTTTCGTTAAGATCCAGCAGCAACGGCGAGGTGTCAGCCATCATATCGATAAACTGTTCGTAGCCGACCCATGCGGAGTCAAATAGGATGTAGTCGCACAGATGGCCGATTTTATCTACCACCTGGCGGGCATTGTAGATAGTGCCGTCGTAGGTGCCCAACTGGATAATCGCCAGACGGAACGGACGCGCAGCATCGGCCTTCTGCGGAGCCACTTCGCGGATAAGCTCGCGCAGGTAACCGTCATCAAAGCAGTGTTCATCAATCCCGCCGATAAATCCGAACGGGTTACGCGCCGCTTCCAGATAGACCGGCGTGGCGCCCGCCTGAATCAGCGCACCGTGGTGGTTGGATTTGTGATTATTCCGGTCGAACAGCACCAGATCGCCACGGGTCAGCAGCGCGTTGGTCACCACCTTGTTGGCCGCCGACGTACCGTTTAGCACAAAGTAAGTTTTGTCGGCGTTGAACACCTTCGCCGCGAACTTCTGTGCGTGCTTAGCCGAACCTTCGTGGATCAGTAAATCGCCCAGCTTAACGTCGGCGTTGCACATATCGGCGCGAAAGACGTTCTCACCAAAAAACTCATAGAACTGGCGACCTGCCGGGTGCTTTTTGAAGAACGCGCCGTGCTGATGCCCTGGGCAGGCAAAGGTGCTATTGCCCATCTCGACGTATTGCGTCAGGGTATCAAAGAACGGCGGCAGAAGATTGTCTTCATAGCGACAGGCCGCAGCTTCCAGCTCCAGCCACTCCTGTTCTTTGCCCGTAATAACCGCGTTAACGCCTTCAGGTGCAGCCATGCTGTCCACCGTCAGCACGAACACCGGCAGGTTAAAACCGGTGCGTTTGAGTAAGGCCAGAATGCCACTGTGGCTGTCCGCCACCGTCATGACGACTGCTGCAACATCGGTAAAGTCGGTACTGTCCAGCGCGACCACGCCGCGATGGGTGGACAGACGAGAGACCAGTTCGCGACTGGCAGCAATATTCATTGATTTCATAAGCGTAACAACCCGCTAGGGAAAGTAATAAGCCCTGGGCAAAGCCTTTGGCTTTGCCCCACGAAGCGTCTGGGTGCAGCTGGATTACAGCTCCGAGTGCCAGACATCAGTAAAAGCAGACATTGTCTAATCTTACTGTTGTCCTGCAGTGAGCGTGCGTTGTCTTCACCGCATGGTGAATGGTGAACGGGCAGGCCTTCGCCAGCAGGCGAAGTGGCGTTGTAATGGCAAGAATGTCATTGCAGGCTGCCCCATCAGGAAAGGAGAAATTTCGCGCAATCATTGCACCTTTATTCTGAGGGTGCAAGACGAAATATTTATGCACTCACACCACGGAAACACAAGCACTGAACCGATTAAACGATCCATAATAATGCAGGATCCAGAGATAATTAACAGGAGTGAATATGGTCATCGGGCCTTTTATTAATGCCGGTGCCGTGCTGGTTGGCGGTTTGATTGGTGCGCTGCTAAGCCAGCGTTTGCCGGAACGTCTTCGCGTGTCGATGACCTCTATTTTTGGTCTCGCATCGCTGGGCATTGGCCTGCTGCTGGTGATCAAATGCGCCAACATGCCGGTGATGGTGTTAGCAACGCTTATCGGCGCGCTGATTGGTGAGATTTGCTTCCTGGAAAAAGGCATCAACAGTGCAGTTGCCCGCATGCAAAAACGCATGCTCAAACCCGGTAAAAATAACTCACATGAGAACTTTATTCAGAGTTTTGTCGCCATCATCGTTCTGTTCTGCGCCAGCGGCACAGGGATTTTTGGTTCAATGCATGAAGGGATGACCGGTGACCCGACCATTCTTATTGCCAAGTCATTTCTCGATTTCTTTACCGCCATGATTTTTGCCTGCTCGCTGGGTTTTGCGGTCTGCGCCATCAGCATACCGATGTTGGTTATCCAACTGTCGCTGGCATTCTGCGCGTTTTTGATTCTCCCGTTCACCACGCCCGCCATGATGGCTGACTTTACCGCCGTGGGCGGTCTGCTGCTGCTGGCAACCGGTCTGCGTATCTGCGGAATCAAGATGTTTGCAGTGGTCAATATGCTACCCGCCTTGCTGCTGGCGATGCCGATTTCCGCGGCCTGGACAGCATTTTTTGCCTGAAGCTATATGCATAAAGTGGGAAGTGGTGATAGATTGTGCAACTCGCCGCAAATTTCATAAATTTCATTGACGAGGCGCGGCGATTACGGTTTAATGCGCCCCGTTGCCCGGATAGCTCAGTCGGTAGAGCAGGGGATTGAAAATCCCCGTGTCCTTGGTTCGATTCCGAGTCCGGGCACCAAATTCATATCAACGGACCTCCACGGAGGTCCGTTTTTGCATTCTGCGCCCGCTAAAATCAATGCTTCGCAAGCCCTCAGGCTCTACCCAATTCCACCACATTCCACCCACATCAAGCACCTATAGTCTGATTCGATAATACTCTGTACCCTCACATCACTCAGGAACCCAGTTATGGCACTGACTGATGCTAAAATACGGGCCGCAAAACCCGATGAAAAACCCTATAAAATTCCCGACAGTGGCAACATATTTTTACTGGTCCACTCCAACGGCTCCCGATACTGGCGACTGCGCTATCGTTTTCTGGGCAAAGAAAAAACACTCGCCCTGGGCGTGTACCCTGACATCTCATTATCTGAGGCAAGAGGAAAACGCGATAAAGCCAGAAAGTTTAGACGGATGTTCAGTCAATCACAATTACTCAATCAACCTTAAAAGCATGGCAAAAGTCACTGTACATGCTGTGGCGTAAGGAAATAATTAGAAGAAATACTTAAAGCGCAACCGCGCGCCGTAGCGATCGTCGTCATTGACCTGACTCAGCTTATTGTCACTATCCAAAATAGAGTAATAAGCGCCGAGATAAATATTAAAGTTCTGCATATTCATCACGTTCGGGATTTGATACGAAGCGTGAAAGGTATGAATATTGTAGGTGCCTTCGTCTTTAATCCAGCAGTCGTTATCGCAAATCACTCCGGAATAATCGCTAATTTTGTTATGCGCGTAGATATACCCCAGCTCAAAGCGCTGCCACAGTGCGTTTACCCCGGCGGTAAAATCCTTTTCGTTGCTGGCATCCATATAAGCGGTGTTCAGGTTTACCACCACGCCGTTGTCCGGGTCGCTCTTCAGGCCGTTCCAGGTCATGGTCAGGCCATAACCGGTGCGGTCTGACTGATCGACTAAGTTACCCCGTGCATCGTGATAACCGTAGGCGTTTTGTACCACGTTCGCCTCCATGGCTGCCGCAACGGAGAATTCGTCCTTCGCCCATGAGACCACCGGGCGCAGGTAAGCGACGTTCTTTTTCTGCTCCATGTCGCGGCCGTGGTAGCCGCCGTCGTTGTACAGCGAAGTGCCGTCCTCCAGCAGAGTGTTAAGCTCAAAATACCAGTTGTCTATCTGCTTACTCAGCAGGAAGTTGCCGCCCGCGTTAGAACGACCGCGCCCCTCTTTCATCATATAGATATAGCCATGGCCGTCGCTGTAAAGGTCGTTGGCGGTATTCCCCGAGTGCTCGACGAAGGTGTCCTGATTGAGTGGGAACATGTCATAAGCTTCAAAGCGCCCCACTTTGACCTTCCAGTCGTTCTCCTGACCAAAGAAGAATGCGGCATCATCGAGGTTCATCGAGCCGGTCATATCCGCCAACGGCTGGATAGAGAATCCTGCAAAATAGCCGTTGTCCATTTTACGAATGCCGTCAAAACCCAGCAGGATGCGACCGTTTAAATCCCAGTTCTCGTAGGTTGGATCGCTACCAACATCAGCGTTGGTCATCGCCAGCAAGCCACGTTTGCTTTCCGCATCCATGTTGAATTCCACGTCGCCGTAGATTTTCAGATCGCCATAACCGGTTAATTTAAGCTCAGGTGCGGTAATATTCTTTTTACTCTCTGCAATAGGGGTCTGGCTTTTTACCGGCACCGCATTTTGTGCGACCTGTATAGAGGCATTCTGTTTATCCTGTAATTCTCGCACCTGACTTTCCGCCACCGTCGCCCGATTTTCAGCAACAGCCAACCGCGCTTCGAGCTGTTCCATTCTTTGCTCCAGAGTCAGATGATTATTTTTCGCCGCTGCCGAACCTGCTATCAAACATAAACCAATCGCTATCGATAATGCTTTTTTATTCATTTTTATATTCCGGAGGTAAAAGAGGGTCAGGTGAGTAGAAAACTCACCTGTATTTATTTCTAATCATTAATATAAAACGGATAATTTAAATTATTATTTAATATATTATCACCCCGCAAATAGCTGATATTTATTTTTATCCTCATCGGTAATGTCTCTTAATACTCGACAAGGCACCCCGGCGGCCACTACGTTTGCCGGTATTGAGCGGTTAACCACGCTTCCGGCGCCAATCACCGAGTTTTTCCCAATAGTGACGCCAGGATTAATAATCACACCGGTACCCAGCCAGACGCCATCTTCAATAATCACCGGCAGCGAGAACTGCTGCTGCGTGTGGCGCAGCGTCGGATGCACAGGATGCCCCGCAGTGGAAATGGTGACGTTTGGCGCAAACATGACATTATTGCCGATAATAATCTCAGCATCATCGACCAGCGTCAGATTGAAATTCGCGTAAAAGCTATCGCCAATGGTGGTGTGAATACCATAGGCAATATTAATCGGCGGTTCTATCCAGCACTCTTTGCCCACGTTGGCAAACATGCGCTGGATAATATCGTTTCTTAATTCCTGATTAAAAGGATGCGAGTGGTTATATTCATAGGCCCGCGCCTTGCCCATCAGTCGCTGCTGCGGCAAGCCATATCCTGAATCAATATACAGCTCACCGCTGTTCATTCTTTCCTTCATATCCATAGTGCAAACTTTCCTCATCTATTCAGCACATCCCTGTGAATTATCGTTCTCTTTTCTAAACCGTCATGGCGTTATCGCTAATCTTTTCCGACTTGGCCTTACCCGATAAGGTAAAAGCGGATATTAGCGTGACGGCCAGGGCGATTCCGCCAAGGATCATATAGGTATCCTGGAAGCCGATCCGGTCATACATATTGCCAGCGAAAGCGGAGAGGAAAATCGCCGCCACCTGTTTGGAAAACTGGAAACCGACCAGGTAAATCGTCGCCGACAGGCGGACATCAAACACGCCGGTAATATATTTAAATGCGCCCACCAGCAGGAACGGGACTTCCAGCGCATGGAGCATTTTCAGGGCCACTACTTCCGCAGCCGTCGTGGCGAACGAGGAACCGATCATCCTTGCCGCCATCACCATCCCGGCAATCAGCAGCGTATTCTTCGCCCCGATGCGGTTAATAATCCACGGCGAGCTGAACATAATGATCGCGTTACAAATTTCCCCGGCAGTAGTCGCAAAACCAAAGGCGCGGGTACCCGATTCCGGGGTAGCGAAGAAGGATTTAAAGAAGGTGGCAAACTGCTGATCGAAGACGTCATACACGCACGCCACGCCCACCACGTACAGGATAAACATCCACATTTTGCGCTGACGGAACATGCTCACGGCGGTTTTTAAATCCACCACCGGGCGATTCGCGCCCAAAGAATCCATCACCTGGGCGCTCTGGCTGGCCTGGGGTTTGGCGATAGCCACCAGTACGACCAGCACCAGCGCAGCGGCCGATCCCATCCAGAACACCCACTCCGGGTTTACGCTGAACAGCATCCCGGCTGTGGTCGCGCATAGCGCCCAACCGAGGCAGCCAAAGGTACGCGCCTTGCCGTATTCGAACCCGCTATTGCGGCTCACGCGTTCGATATAGGCTTCCATCGCCCCGGCACCGGCGGAGAAAACAAAGCCAATATAAGCACCGCCGCTTAGCGCGCCGAGCCAGATATTGGTTTTCAACAGCGGCGCAAAAACGTAGAGGAAAAAGGGAGCGATCAGCACCAGCAGCACGGTCACTATCCACATCAGGTGCTTTTTCAGCCCGAGCTTATCGGAAATCACGCCCAGGATGGGCTGAAAACAGATAGCGAACAGCGACAAGCTGGAGAAAACAATACCGGTCTCGGTTTTATTCAGGCCAATGACATCCGATAGCCAGATCGGCAAAAACGGAAAGCAGGTGGCCATAATGAAGAAATAGAGAAAGAAGAACAGCCCGAAAATCCAGAAATTGGGGTTGTTTTTATGGGTACAGACGGTCGGGTTCATTGTGTATTCCTCAAAAAGGGCCGACGCGCGGCCCGTCACCATCAAACGCGTTGCAGACCAATCAAAATGGCGCTTTCCGGGTCAAGGATTGGCAGCGCCAGTCCCGCCTGTTGTAACCACTCGCCGCTTACGGTCTGCGGCGTCGTCATCCATTCCGGCAGCTTACGCATCGTATGGCCGCCCTCTCCGGTAATTTGAATATTCGGATGATCGAGCAGCGTCACCTGATAGCGCGCGCCTGCGTCCAGTCCCGCCACGCGCAGCGGCGCCATCAGCGTGTAATCCGGCATCGCCAGCTGGCTGACGAGGAAAATCGCCTGGCTCTTGTCCTCACTCACTACGCCGTGTGCCAGCGTCGTGGCATCCGGCATATCAGCCCGCCACTGCACGCCGTGATGGATTAAGTCGCGCCACTGCTTGTGCAACGACGCGTATTTGCGATACCCCGCGCGTTCTTGTTCATCAGCGCTCACCGGGTCCAGCTCAAGGCCCATATGACCGAACAGAGCCGTCAGGCCGCGGAAAGCGATACTGTGCTGGCGGAAAGTGGCGTGGCAGTGGCGGTTACCGATGTGCGCCCCCATCACTTCAGGCGGGAAGAAGTAGCTCATACCGCGCTGGATGGTATTGCGCTCCAGAGCATCGTTATTATCGGAAGCCCAGAAGCGGTGGCTGCGCTTCAGCACTTCATAGTCAATACGCCCGCCACCGGAGGAGCAGGATTCAAACTCGATATGCGGGAAACGAGCCACCAGCGTATCCAGCAGGCGGTAGAACTGACGGGTCTGCGCATCGGCGGCGGCTTTACCGTTATGCCCTGGCTGCACCAGCTCGCGGTTCATATCCCACTTCACATAGTCCACCGCGTGCTCGCCCAGCAGCCAGCTCATCCGCTCCAGCAGATAATCAAAGGCTTCCGGGATATTCAGGTTCAGCACAAACTGATGACGCCCAGGAATCAGCGTATAGCCCGGCAGCGCCAGCATCCAATCCGGATGCGCGCGATACAAATCCGAATTCGGGTTAATCATTTCCGGCTCAACCCAGATGCCAAACTCCATTCCCAGCGATTTCACGTGGTCAATAACTGGGGTCAGGCCATTAGGGTATTTTTTCTCGTCGAGATACCAGTCGCCGAGCGCCGCCCAGTCATCGTTGCGCCCTTTAAACCAGCCGTCATCGATGATAAAGCGCTCGACGCCCAGATCCGCCGCCTCATCCGCCATGCGCATGATGTACTGCGGGTCGTGATCGAAATAGATCCCTTCCCAGGTATTGAGGTGCACCGGGCGTGGTTTGTTATTCGGGAAACGAATAATCTGTTCGCGCAGGTAGCGGTGGAACTGCTGGCTCATGCCGTTCAGCCCTTGCGCGGAGTAGCTAGCGTAGAGGTTCGGGGTCCACAGCGTTTCACCTTCCGCCAGCGCCATTTCGCCCGGCAGGTAGAGGGCTTCCGCCTGAAGATAGCGGCGACCATCGGTTTTGGCCTCCGCCCGCAGACGGTGGTTGCCGCTCCAGCCCAGATGGACACCCCACACTTCGCCCTGCATCTCGCTAAAGGCTTTGCTACCGGTAATCAGCGCCGGAAAATGTTCATGAGAGGTGCGTCCGCGGCGGTTTTCCAACACAAAGCTGTCGTGCTCCAGAATCAGACGGTGGGGCTGGAATTCGCGGATCCAGCGGCCATGAAAGGCCATCACTTCGCGGGCGCGCTCGGCAACCGGCAGCGTGATCGCCAGACGGTCCACCTGCCAGGGCTGCGCGCGTAGGTTGGTTAAACCATGACGAACGCTCAGTACGCCGCTGCTATCGAGCTGGATTTCACTGCATAACCGCAGGCCTGCCTGCGAGTCTTCGCTGGTAATCGTTAAATTTTGCCCATCCTGCACCACATCGGTGGTGGTGAAAATCGGCGAGGCGTCCAGTCCCTGACGATGCCCTTCAATACCCGGCGCACCGAACAGGCCGTGGCCCAGTTCGGCCATTAAGGTCACTGGCGTGTCAATATCCAGACGACCGTTGGCAACCGGGCGGGCAATACTCGCCGCATCCTGCGGCGAAAAGTGGCTTAAGTGCGGCCCCCAGTAGATAATTTCGGCGAATGGATGGGTTTTTATCACCACATCGGCGGCTGCGCTTTGCAGGCGTAAAATCGAATCAGACATCAGACATCTCCACAACAAGGAATGCCTTACTGTTGATCCGAAACGTTTCGGGTGCCAACCAAAACGTTTCGGATCCGTGATCGAGTTCAGGAAATTAATCTAAAAAGGGGTGAATCAGGCGGTTTCGCCGGGGATGAATTCAGGCTGCCAGAGTACCTGGAGAGAGGCGAGATCGTCACCCGCAATTAGGCGGCGAACCATGCTGGCTATCTGGCGGCCCACGCCCTGCCGGGTGGATTGAATCACCGCGCCAACCGGGGTTTCAATGATGCTGTCCTGCGGCAAGCCGTCGTAAACCACTAGCGCGACGCGATTATCGCCGGTCAGACGCCCCTGCTGGGCAAGAGCCATCGCCGCGCCGTCGCCGTGGCTGTTGCAGTCGGTGACGATCGCGGTGGGAGGCTCGGGTAAACGCAGCAGCTCCATCGTCGCCTGAAACCCGCTACGTCGGGTTGGCGTCACGCTGCGCAGCCAGTCCTCGGCTAATCCGGCCTCGCGTAGCGCTTGCAGGTAGCCGTTACGACGCTGAGTGATAAACGCCTGATTGTTATTTTCGCTCAACAGCGCGATACGCCGGTGCCCCTGGCTAATCAGGTGGCGGGTGGCACGATAAGTTCCGGCCTGATTATCAAAATCAAACCAGGCGTAGGGCTGCGGCAGACGGCTACGGCCCATGGCCAGGAAAGGGAAGCCAGCTGATAGCAACTGCGTCAGACGTGGATCGTCATCCAGAGTATGCGCGACGATTAACGCATCGACGCGTCGGCTCTGCACCATACGCATATACCCGTGCTTGTCGGCCTGTTCATCGTCGGCAATCAGCAGTAAATCAATCTCATAGCGCGCCAGCTCGTGGCTAATTTCACCGACCAATTCGAGAAAAACGTTGTTATTCAACAGCACTGGACCCACGGGAAAAACAAGGCCAACGGCGTCAATTTTACCCATCTTCAGGCGACGGGCGAAGGTATTGGGGCGATATCCGCGCCGCTGTGCTTCCGCTTCCACGCGAGCGCGCGTCTCCTGCGACACATCATCATAGCCGTTTAACGCACGGCTGACGGTGGTCACCGAGATCCCAAGTTCTTTAGCAATGGCTTTCAGCGACATAAGTATCTTTGTCTTCGTGGAAGTATGCGGGCAGTGTCTCGCAATACATCCACGGCGTCCAGACTGCCGCCGCGACTAAACGTGTGTAAACCCCTTTTTTTCGACCACCTTTGAGGGAAAACTGGATTTCCGGGATACAGATGTCCACCTCGCGTTGGGCTATCCCCATATAAGATATGCTGTTTCGCTTCCGGCGAAAGGATATCCACATATTTCTGGTTGGCAGGCGATAAGCCAAGATCTGAGCTTTTCGCTACAGATAAAAGGGCTTTAGCCGCGACGTATTGGATTAAATTCGCTTCACTTTTCGGCACACCACTTGCCAGAATTTCCGCAGCCCGTTGCGGCGTCATTTCACCATCAGCCGTCAACGCACTAACCGGCACCCCGAAGAACTCGCCCAGGCGTTCAACAGACCTTTAACGGCATCCTGCCCTTAAGGTATCTGACCCTGCGAGTTTTTAATCAGTGCTTCTGTTAACTCATCTGGTGTAGCACCATTCTGGATCATACTTGCTGCAAGCGACTGCTGGGATAACCCCATATCAGCCATGCCTTTACCGAAGCTTTCAGGACTCAGCGCATTTTTCTCAACAACAACTTTATCCGTTGCGATTTCAGCCGCCGCAACAGAATTCAACCTGTATTATCAGCAGGTTATACCCACCTCCTACCTATGCATTCTGGCCTAGGCAACTTTTTTCCCAGACGCGCTTTTTCAGCGCGTTACGCCATTTCCCCTACGCCGTTAAAGGTAAGCATACAGCGAGAACCGTATTGACGAGTACACGCTATTTGGAAGGCAGTGTGACCCGCCACGGCAGCAACTCGCTGACCCGATTGACCGGCCAGTCAGCGATGATATCCAGGACGTGTCGGAGATAGCGCTCAGGATCAACTTCGTTCATTTTGCACGTTCCGATCAGACTGTACACCAGCGCTCCCCGCTTACCTCAATGATCTGAACCGAAAAACAGGTAGTTTTTTCGCCCCAGGCTCACCATCCGCAAGGCATTCTCTGCGATGTTGTTATCAACTTCTGCCCAGCCATCTTCTACATAGTACGTCAGGGCTGACCACTGATTCAGCACATAAGTGAACGCTTTCGCCAGCTCCGAGTGTCGCGACAAGATTTTCACCTTTTCACGCAGCCAGCTTTCCAGGGATGTCAGAAGTGGTATCGTTTTATGCTGGCGTTCGGTAAGCCGCTGCTCTGCCTGCATTCCCCTTTTTTGGTCAGCAGGCACAGCCCGTCGCCGGTGGACCACAGCAGTTTGACCTGACTACCGCAGCGGCCCCGGAAGATGAAGACGTGGCCGGACATCGGATCGTCTTTCAGCGCCGTCTGTACCTCTGCGGCCAGACCATTGAAGCCGTTTGATACCGGCCCAGATTTTGGTGCCTGTTGGTAACGGTATCATCGCTTCAGTTCCTGTATCAGCAGAGACAGGAGGTTTTCGCTGACAGTGCCGGTGAGGCAAAACGTCCCGTGCCGGAACGTGACCTCACAGCTGATACTGAGAAGCTCAGAGTCCTCAGCATGCGATTCTGGCTGTACGGCGGCGGCATCGAGAGTCACAGGAAGTAGCTGAGGACTCTCAGAGGAAGGTAACAGCAGTTTTCCCTCGCGCCACTGCTGGCGCCATTTAAATAACAGATTGGCATTGATGCCGTTTTTAAGCGCCAGTTTTGATATCGACACGCCGGGTTCACAGGACGCCGCAACGAACTGTTGCTTAAATTCGGGAGGATAATTAGGGCGGCCTTTACGCCTGCCGGGATGTACACCACCAGCAGTTCCCCACGCGCCGAATGCACCTCTCTGAACAGCGAGGCACCAGTCCGTGACCCCGTTTTCCTGCAATATCGTCTCCAGGATGCTTTAATATTCTCATTCTGGAAAATACGAGAGTTCTAGCACAGCCCGGCACGCCACAGCGGCGGGCGGACTCTCATGCTGTACAACATCTGGTGTCCGTCATTTTCCCCCTGTTCAAACCAGGTCACAATGCCGTTCACCCAGCGCTGTATCTCCGTGCCCTGTCAGATTTTAAGGTGCGCTGGTTTTTCCAGTACCCGAGAGAAATCTATGCTAAGAAGTTGCTGGCTGACCAGCGAGATATCGAGGGAGAGCAATTCGGAGAAGGACTGACTCAGATGAAAGGATGTAACAACCAGTGCGTCCGACGGCAGACCGTCCACCATCTCCCGTAAAAACGTAACCCCTTACTGACACTATTTTTTGTCACCCACTCCCAAGAAAAACAGCATCCCGCAAAAGCGGGATGCTGATGATACTTACCCTTCCAGCGGCGCACGCCAGTCGTCAGCACCGGAAGTACCTGACTTGACGTGCTCCCACTCAATTTTGCGGTAAGCCAGTGAAACTTCGAGCAACTGCGTGAACTCGCGCTTTTCAGGATCCTGACAGTGCGGCATATGAAGCTTCATATCCACAATTGTCGAATCCGTCAGGCGGGTGGTGAAATAATGCTCCTGTTTGCCTTCGACAGAGGTACGCCACCAGTGCAGTTCGGTTTTTGGCAGCATTTCACCGGAAGCCAGTGCGTTGTACAGTAGCGGCACAGCTTTGTTCAGCGCCACGGTAAAAATGAACGGCTTGTGCGAACGCTGGCCACTTGGTTGCCCGGATTGCGGATCGGTTGGTACAGTCACGTTATGCTGGAATTCTTGTACCAGCATTTCATCCTCGTGGCCCTGCACATAGATATTGCCGACTGAATCTGCGGTGAATGCACCAGCGGTAATATTTCCCTGGGTTTGCCCCGTAATTGAGATGTAACACGGTGTAGGCATTTATAAACTCCTTGTTGGTGATTAACGACTTCTTACATACATCTGCCGACATATTTCCGACAGAAAAAATATTCGGACTACATAACAAATCCTATAGTTTAAGCTCCCTTAATATGGTAACAAAAACATACAACGAGTAGAGACAAAAATATTCACGCGATAACTGAATAGCACATCGATATATCCACAACATATATCAAAAATCATTTATATAAAATAATAACAATATCCACTCATGAACATATATAATATCAATTCATCTTCACCATCTTATCGAAAGATATCATTCATCAAACCACCCACCACAAAATAATAGCTTCGCCGTATGAATAAATACAAGCAACGCCCCTAAAGAAAAAACACAAAAACCCTTACAAATCAATAAAGTAGCAAAATAAAATACTCAGAGAAGTCTCCATTGAGTTATTTCTTATTATATTGAGATTTTCTGAAAAAATAACACACCAGAAGAATAACCCCGTATTTAATTTTAAAAAAGCGCTTCTCAAAAAAAAATCTACGCGTAAAATGATTACCAGATTTTTTAATCGCACGGCATTCCATTGTTCCATGGCCTGTACGGAGATGCAGAACACACAACGTAATCTGATGGATGATTTCTATGAGCAAAAATTACAACGGTAGCGTAGCACCTAAAGAACGCATTAATATTTCTTACGTTCCTAAAACTGACGGTGAGCCCTCTGAGGTGGAATTACCCCTCAATATGCTAATAGTGGGTGATACCGGTAATTCACAGGAAACAGCACCACTTGATGAACGCCAGATGGTTTCAATCGACAAGCACTCATTCAATTCAGTAATGGCAGAAGCGGCTATTAGTCTGAATTTTGCAGTTCCGGCTGCTTTGAAGGACGACGCAAAAGATGACGATGAGATGAACGTCTCGCTGGAAATCAAATCTCTCAACGATTTTTCACCGGACAGTGTGGCAAAACAGGTGCCGGAGATGAACAAATTGCTGGAGCTACGTGAAGCGCTGACAGCATTAAAAGGCCCGCTGGGTAATTTGCCTGCATTTCGTGCCCAGCTTCAGGCATTGCTGGAAAATGAAGAGTCCCGCGAACAGTTACTGCGAGAAATCAGCCAGGCAGAAAACCAGTAACCACTGTTTTTCAGGAATCTAGGTATGAGCTTGCGGGAAGACACCAGCAGAACCGATGACGCAATCACGCTGGCTGTGATTCCGGTTATGTATCAGCAAGATCGGCGACAACAACACGAGTTGTATTGATCGCGGCTCTTTACCAGAAGATCGGATGTCTGATGGATGAAATCATCCATACCAACGGGTACCAGCAGATGAAGCCACACTGGCGGAAGATGTTCTACTGACAGTGAAACCTGGCACCAGAAATACAGATCAACACAAGGATTTTCAGTATGTCTTTACAGGAAGAAGAACTTGTTTCCGCCCGCACTGAACAGGGAAGCCATGCTCCGTCGCTGCTTGATGAAATCATGGCGCAAACCCGTATCCAACCCGGCGCTGACGGTTATGATATTGCTCGCCAGGGCGTAACAGCTTTTGTTGCGAGCCTCCTGCAATCCAACTCGCCAGCAGAACCCGTAAACAAACTGGCCGTGGATAGCATGATTGCGGACATCGATGCCCGTATCAGCCGCCAGATGGATGCAATTATTCACGCCCCTCAGTTTCAGCAATTAGAATCATTCTGGCGTTCAATGAAAGCCTTGGTGGATCGCGTTGATTTTCGTGAAAACATTAAGGTTAATATCCTGCATGTCACCAAGGAAGAGCTGCTGGACGATTTCGAATTCGCACCAGAAATCACTCAGTCTGGCTTCTATAAGCATGTTTATTCCAGCGGATTTGGCCAGTTCGGCGGCGAACCTATTGCAGCAGTACTAGGTGCATATGAGTTCAAAAATACTACGCCGGACATGAAGTTGCTGAATTATGTCAGCGCCGTCGGCGCTATGGCCCATGCACCGTTCCTGTCGTCCGTATCACCGGAATTTATGGGACTAAACTCCTGGACTGAATTGCCAAATATCAAAGATCTTTATGCCATCTTTGAAAGCCCGGCCTACACAAAATGGCGCGCCCTGCGCGATTCTGAAGACTCTCGCTACCTGGGGCTGACCGCACCGCGTTTTCTGCTCCGCCAGCCCTATTCTGCCACTGAAAACCCCATCAGGAGTTTCAACTACGCCGAAGATGTCAGTCACAGCCACGAGCATTATCTGTGGGGCAATACCGCATGGATGCTAGCCAGTAATGTGGCCGACTCGTTCGCGAAGTACAGATGGGCGCCGAATATTATTGGGCCGCAGAGCGGAGGCGCGGTAAAAGATCTGCCGGTACATCTGTATGAATCAATGGGGCAGATTCAGGCCAAGATACCAACAGAGGTGCTGATCACTGACCGCCGTGAATTTGAACTGGCCGAAGAGGGGTTCATCACCCTGACCATGCGCAAGGGCAGCGATAACGCCGCCTTTTTCTCCGCGAATTCGGTTCAGAAACCCAAGCATTTTCCGGGCAAAGATGCCGAAACAAACTACAAACTGGGTACACAACTACCTTACCTGTTCATTATCAACCGCCTCGCACACTACATTAAAGTTTTGCAACGCGAGCAGCTTGGATCGTGGAAAGAGAGAAGTGACCTTGAGCGGGAACTTAATATTTGGGTCCGCCAGTATGTCGCTGACCAGGAGAATCCGCCTGCTGACGTCCGCAGCCGTAAGCCCCTGCGTGGTGCTAAAGTTGAGGTTCTGGACGTGGACGGCGAACCTGGCTGGTATCAGGTGGCGATTTCCGCAAGACCCCACTTTAAATATATGGGTGCGTCATTTGAGCTGTCCTTAGTCGGGCGATTAGACAAGTGATACCTGAGCGCGAAAGGCCTGCCGGATCGCTGTTTGAGCGTCTGGAAAACCCTCCTGCCAGAAACTGGCGGGGGGGCAGTAATATAGAGGCATTCAGGCAGTCCATTCGCCACAGCCTGCGAAATATCCTGAACACCCGCTCCGGCAGTTGTCGGGGCACCCCGGAACTGGGTATCGAAGAGCCTGAAGGGTCTGATAATTATCGCATCGCCATGAGCCGGGCCATCGTACAGTGCATTGAGTGTTATGAACCCCGGATCTCACATACTGAGGTTCGGGCGGTACTTCCTCTGGCGGCAAGCCCTCATGAAATCACGTTCCATATCACAGCTAGGGTGACATTTAACGGCATTGACGATGTGCTTGAGTTTGATATGGCGCCGGACGGCAGTCAGCATTATCGGGTGGAGTAGCAAAATGGAATTTGAAGAGCGCTATTACAGGCAGGAACTGAATTACCTTCGGCAGTTAAGCAAACAATTGGCGACCGAAAAACCGCATCTGGCCCGGTTTCTGGCTGAAAAAGGGGCCGACCCGGACATCGAGCGTCTGCTAGAAGGCGTGGCATTTCTGACCGGCAATCTGCGCCAGAAAATTGAGGATGAGTTTCCTGAGCTGACACACGGCCTGATCAAAATGCTGTGGCCCAATTATTTACGCCCGGTTCCATCGATGACGCTGATTGAATACAGTCCGGATATGGACAAAACATCTGTGCCAGTATGCATCCCTCGTAACGAACAATTCACAATCAGTGCAAAGGGGAGTCAGGGAAACCAGGTCTTGTCTACTTATTCCGGCAACGAGCACGATGTAGCCCCGCCCTGTACTTTCACTCTCTGCCGGGATATCTGGCTGCTGCCCGTTCAACTGGATCAGGTTGAGGATCGCAGTACGCCCCGCCATGGCATCATTGATATTACATTTGCCGTCGCACCGGGTACAGATTTCACCACCCTGGATCTGAACAAGCTGCGTTTCTGGCTGGGCAACGACGATAACTATACCCGCTATCAGCTTTATCTGTGGTTTTGCGAATATTTACAAGGCGCAGAGTTGATTACGGGCGAACAGTCGATCCCCATGCCTGACTTTATGCTGAAAGCTGTGGGATTTGAGTCAGAGGATGCCATGCTCCCCTGGCCCGGTAATGTCCACAGCGGCTACCGCATTCTCCAGGAATTTTTCTGCTACGCCGACAGTTTTCTCTTTTTCGATGTCTGTGGCATTCCAGCACTACCAGCCGGGTTGAAGGAGAACCGTTTCACTCTACGGCTGCGTTTTTCGCGTCCCTTACCAGTGGATCTCCAGCTACACCGCGGCTCCCTGCGCTTATACTGTGCGCCCGCCATTAATCTTTTTTTCCATCATGCCGAAGCGATTACACTGGATCACCAACGGGCAGATTATCCGCTGATACCCAGCCGCCATTATCCGGATCATTACGACATTTTTTCGGTTAACAGTGTGGTGAGCCAGACGCAGGATATATTCAGAAAAAAAGAGTTTGGACAACACGTTACCACACCTTCTGTACGTCAGTGGCCTGCCTTTGAAAGCTTTAGCCACCAGATGGAATACAGCCGTAAACGAGAAGTAGTTTACTGGCAGCACCGGACAAAGACCTCGCTGTTTTACCGGGGCTTTGATCATACCCTGGCTTTTATTCATGCCGATGGCAGCCACCCGGATTCTTCACTGCTTAATAATGAAGTGGTCTCAGTATCGCTGACCTGTACCAACCGTGAATTGCCGGTACAGCTCCTGCCTGGTGACATCACAGGTACAACTGGTAAAAACGCAGCAGTGGCATCATTTCGCAATATCACGCGCCCCACGCCGCCACTCTGGCCAGTTATAGACGGCAGCCTTCACTGGTCCCTGCTGTCCGCCATGAACCTAAATTATCTGTCACTGCTGGATGCTGATGCGCTCAAACAGGTCATCGCCAATTTTGATCGCCACGCCATTCATCATCCGCAGATGGCTCGCCTGTCACAGCAGAAACTGGACGCCATTGAACAGCTGGAAACCAAACCTGTTGATCGCCTATTTACCGGGATACCGGTACGCGGTCTGGCGTCCACCCTGTATATCCATCCGGGGCCGTTTGTTTGTGAAGGAGAGATGTACCTGCTAGGCGCAGTTTTGTCGCACTTCCTGTCGCTATATGCCAGCGTCAATTCATTCCACATGCTCACCGTTGTTAACACGGAAAGCCAGGAGTCATGGAAATGGGCGGAAAGAACCGGGCAACACCCGCTCATCTGAGTCCGGACGATGCTCCGGTACAGGATGAACAAAACACGTTACGGGAGAGTTTTCTTCAGAACGCCCGTGCCTGTAATTTTTTCGCTCTCTCCGAACTACTGCACCAGTTGGCATCAGAGGGCGGCGAAACACCGGAGTTATCGCTGGATACCCCTCCGGCGCAAGAGACCATTCGTTTCCAGGCTGATGCCAGCCTGGGGTTTCCGGTAAGTGATATCAGCGCGCTGGAGCAGGATACCTCCGGGCAATTCCGGGTGACCACCACCTTTATGGGGCTACAGGGTAGCCAGTCTCCCCTGCCAGGTTATTACCTTGATCATCTGGCCTGGAAATCCGTGCACGAGCAAAGTCCGGTTAGCGATTTTCTGGATATGTTCAGCCATCGCCTGACACAGTTTGTCTGGCATATCTGGCGTAAGTACCGCTACCACGTCAGTTTCCGTAACGGCGGCGTGGATGCGTTCTCACAGCGGATGTATTCCCTGGTTGGGCTGGGCCACCGCCAGCTTCGCGACCACCTGGCAATTAATCACAGCAAAATGCTGGCCTACGCCGGAATACTGGCGAATCCGGGGCGCTCACCGGAGATCGTCTGCTCGCTGGTCGCTCACTGTTTCGATTTAAATTTATCTGATGTGACGCTGCAAAACTGGCAGCGGCGGATGGTGGAAATTGAGCCAGATCAGCAGAACAGTCTCGGATGTTACACGATTAAAAATGGCGAAAAACTGGCCTGTCGATCGGTGCTAGGCAATTTTGTCCTCGGGACGAGTGTTCCCGATCTCAGCGGTAAATTTCAGTTAAGCATTAACAACCTGAGTCGTAAACAATTTCTCTCGTTCCTGCCGTCAGGAGAAAACTTTCTGTCGTTGGCGATGTTTGTCTCCTTCGTCCTGCGCGATCAGCTTGCCTGGGATTTGTACCTGGGGCTGGCGCCGGAACAGGTGAGCACCATGCGGCTGGGTGATAACAAGAGCGCACTGCTAGGCTGGACGTCATTTCTCGGCGATCCGGGAGAACATCCCTCAGTCACCATCCGAGTCAGGGAGTAAAATATAACTATTATGGAGCATGATATGGCGGAAGGAAAAGCGCGGCAACAGACGCTTTCACTGCATGTCGTTAACGGCAGTGAACTGGAAAGCGGGCGCTCGGCACGGTGTCTGTTCACACAGGGCGGGGATGTGGGCCACACCAGTGAGTGCCACTGGCCGATTCAGGACAGGCATCAGGATATTCCAGCGAAAGCGTTCACCATCAGTCTGCATGATGGAGCATTCTGCCTGCATCCGCTGGCTACACCACTATGGCTAAACCAAGCCAAAGTCACGGTAGCCTCGGATCTGGTGCAGTTACGCCAGGGCGATGAGATCCAGACGGGACATCTGATACTCCGGGTTTATCTGAACCAGGGCGGGATGCGGCATTACGACGAAGAGATGGCCACCCCTGAAACCATTGTTTCTAACCACGACATTCTATCAGACACGTTGCTATCCACTGACGGTGCACCGGAATATCCGGGGATACCGGCCCGCCACCAGCTTGCAGATACCGTTGTTAATGGCTTTTCCACCGATCCGTTGCAGGCGCTGCAGACTGAAAGTCTGACCACGAGGGACGATCCTCTTGCTGCTATCACGCCTGCCCGGCCATCCGCCCCGTTGTCCGATCCGGTCACGCATGGCGGGATCAACACACCGTTTATGGATCTGCCGTCAATGTATGCCGATCCGCAGGATGCCGATGATGACGCGATTTCAGCGGCAGATGCGGCACGGCGCCATCTCGCTGTCACCCCGTTGCTGCGGGGGTTGGGCGGAACGCTTAGCGTACATAATACGGAGGATGCCGATGGTTTTCTGGAAGAAGCGGGAAGGACATTGCAGGCGACAGTTAAAGGCCTGCTTGAGCTACAGCAGCACCGCAACAGCCTGTCTGACAAACATCTGCGCCCGCTTGAAGATAATCCGCTGCGCCTGAATATAGACTACGCCACCGCGCTGGACGTGCTGTTTGCCGAAGGTAAAAGCCCGGTTCATCTCGCCGCGCCTGCTGCCGTCAGCGAGAGCCTGCGCAATATACGCCATCACGAAGAAGCCAACCGCGCCGCTATTGTGGAATCGCTGCGCGTACTGCTGGACGCCTTCTCGCCGCAGAGCCTGATGCGCCGTTTTGTGCAGTACCGCCGCAGCCATGAACTGCGCAAGCCGCTGGATGGTGCCGGAGCCTGGCAGATGTACTGCGATTATTACGATGAGCTGGCTTCCAGCCGCCAGCAGGGCTTTGAGATGCTGTTTAACGAAGTGTATGCCCAGGTCTATGACCGGGTACTTCGTGAAAAACAGCGGGAGCCGGAAGCATGACCAGGCGTTTTTGCCGTGCCTGGATTGCAGTGTCATTGCTCACCGTCGCTTTAACTGGTTGTGAAACAGCTAAAAAAATCGGCCAGGTCATCAAAAACCCGAATATTCAGGTCGGTAAACTGACTGACCAGTCTTCACAGGTGACGATTACGTTGCTGACCGAGCCGGATGCCAACATCAATGCGGACGGTGAAGCGGCTGCGGTGGACGTACAACTGGTTTACCTGAGTGATGATTCGAAATTGCAGGCTGCAGATTATGACCAGCTCGCCAGCACACCGTTACCGGAGGCGCTGGGGAAGAACTATATCGATCACCAGGATTTCAGCCTGCTGCCCGACACAATAAAAACTCTGCCATCGGTGAAGATGGATGAGAAAACGCAGTTTATCGGCGTAATTGCCTACTTCTCCGACGACCAGACCACGCAGTGGAAGCAAATCGAAGCGGTGGAAGGAACAGGACACAACTACCGCCTGCTGGTACATATCCGGCAGAGCAGTATTGAAATGAAAAAAGAGGATGATTAACGATGGCAACCACGCGAAACAAGGTGATGTGGCGGGAAGGGACTCTGATGCGTCCGCACCATCTCCAGCAGCAGCAACGTTATAATGATTATGTGAATAATCTGCGTTTCCAGGCCGTTCATGATTTATCGTGGGGATTTACGGAGTTGTCCATCAACAACGAGTTGCTGGCGCAGGGTAAAATCATGCTCGACAGCGCATCGGGCACGCTTCCGGATGGCACGGTGTTCTCCCTTCCGGATCAGGATGCGCTACCCGACCCGTTGCATCCGGACAGTTTTCCCGATGAAGAAAGCCGTAATGTCTATCTGGCCTTACCCGTCGCCAGCGATGTGAGAGGCGAAGTCAGTTACGGGCAACAAGTCGGGCGTTACCGGCTGAACGATGCCGATGTCCGGGATCTGCATTCAGAGAATGGTGATGCGCGGGCACTGACGGTAGGTCAGTTAACCCCCCGCATTATGAGCGGGGCAGACGATATGAGTGCGTATGTCACGCTGCCACTGTGTCGTATCAAAGACAAGCGTGCAGATGGCTCTCTGATGCTGGATGATAATTTTATCCCCTGCTGCCAGAACATCCATGTCAGCGCACGGCTGCGTGAATTTCTTCGCGAAGTACAGGAAACGGTCGGCGGCCGGGCCAATGACCTTGCTAATCGCATTGGTTCTCCAGCGCAAAGCGGTATTGCCGATGTGGCGGAATTTATGATGCTGCAGCTGCTCAATCGTAACCAGACCCGGTTCACCCACCGCGCCCGCAGACCACAGCTTCATCCGGAAGCGTTTTATCTCGATCTTGCCGGGCTGCTGGGCGAACTAATGACATTTACCGAACCATCCCGCCTGCCCTGTCCACTGGATGTCTATGATCACCGTAATCTGACGAACACATTCAAAACATTGTTGCCAGAAGTGAAGCGGGCACTGCATACCGTCCTGTCGCCCAGGGCGGTTAACCTGCCGCTGCATCTGCGCGATGGCATCTGGCAGGCTGATGTACATGACTCAGCGCTGTTGCAGTCGGCCACCTTTGTACTGGCAGTGGCCGCGAAAATGGAGACTCTGCAACTCCAGCGCCAGTTTATCCAGCAGTCAAAAATCTCCTCACCGGAAAAAATTCGCAATATGGTCAGTGTGCAAATCCCAGGCATACGGCTGCATACGCTGATGGTTGCCCCCCGCCAGCTTCCATACCATGCTGGTTTCAGCTATTTCGAACTGGACAAGAGCGGAGCAGCCTGGGCGGATGTGGCATCCGCAGGAGCCATCGCCCTGCATGTATCCGGTACGTTTCCGGATCTGAATATGCAACTGTGGGCCATAAGAGGATAAGGCGATGGATGAGTTATCAGTGTCCCGGCCCCATTTGCCCGGATACAAAAGCGAAGGCCTCCGCCAGTACCAGCTTACGCTTCGCGGCAACAGTCTGAACCCGATGATCGACGCCGCCACGCCGCTGCTGGGGATGGTGATGCGTGTTGCAGGGATGAACAGCCATGCCATGCCTGAACACTTATTCACTCAGGTGGTGACGGATGTGCAGGCGGTGGAGCAGTTACTCCAGGAACAGGGCTATGAGCCAGGCGTGATTATCTCGTTTCGTTACATCCTGTGTACTTTTATTGATGAAGCGGCGCTGGGTAATGGCTGGTCCAACAAGAACGAATGGATCAAACAGTCGTTACTGGTGCATTTCCACAATGAAGCCTGGGGTGGTGAAAAGGTCTTTATTCTGCTCGAGCGCCTGATGCGCGAGCCAAAACGCTACCAGGATCTGCTGGAGTTTTTGTATATCTGCTTTTCGCTGGGCTTACGCGGGCGTTATAAAGTCGCACCTCAGGAGCAAGGGGAGTTTGAGCAGATATACCGCCGTCTGTATCACGTCCTGCATAAACTGCGCGGCGATGCACCCTTTCCGCTGCTGCACCAGGATAAAAAAAACCAGGGCGGACGCTACCAGCTCATTAACCGACTGACCATCCGGCATGTTCTATCTGGCGGCATCGTCGTACTGGCGCTGTTTTATCTGTTCTATCTGCTGCGCCTGGACGGCCAGACGCAGGACATTCTTCATCAGTTAAACCGGCTGCTCGCCAGGTAAGGACACATATGATCCAGATTGATTTGGCCACACTGGTAAAACGGCTTAACCCCTTTGCGAAACAGGCCTTGGAAGCCGCTGCCTCAGAATGTATGAGCCAGCAAGCGGCGGAAATCACTGTTAGCCACGTACTGATCCAGATGCTGGCTATCCTGCGCAGCGATTTACGGGTAATTACTGAACACGCCGGAATCGATAAAGATGATTTACGCCAGGCGCTGACAGTGGAAAATTACGCCACAACCCGTTCAGTGGATAGCTATCCGTCGTTTTCCCCCATGCTGGTTGAATGGTTGAAAGAGGCCTGGCTGCTGGCATCTGCTGAAATGCAGCAAACGGAGTTGCGCGGCGGCACCCTACTGCTCGCCCTGCTCCACTCGCCGCAGCGCTACGTGCTGCCTGCCGCCGCACGGCTGCTCACCGGCATCAACCGCGACCAACTACAGCAGGATTTTGCCGGATGGACGAAGACGTCCGCCGAGTCGGTTATGCAGAATGAGGATGGACAAGTCATCAGCGCCGCAGCCGATACCGGCGACAGCCTGCTTACCCGCTACGCCAGCAATATGACCGCTGATGCCCGCAACGGTAAGCTTGATCCTGTTTTATGTCGCGATAATGAAATCGACTTGATGATAGACATTCTCTGCCGCCGCCGTAAAAACAATCCGGTGGTGGTCGGTGAGGCTGGCGTAGGTAAAAGCGCGCTGATCGAAGGGCTGGCTCTGCGCATTGTCGCCGGACAGGTACCGGACAAGCTACGCGACACCGATATTATGACCCTGGATCTTGGTGCACTACAGGCAGGCGCATCGGTGAAAGGCGAGTTTGAGAAGCGATTTAAGGGGCTAATGACGGAAGTCACTCAGTCACCGAAACCCGTTATTCTGTTTATCGACGAAGCCCACACGCTGATCGGTGCGGGCAACCAGCAGGGCGGGCTGGATATATCTAACCTGTTAAAGCCTGCGCTAGCACGCGGCGAGCTGAAAACCATCGCAGCCACCACCTGGAGCGAGTATAAAAAATATTTCGAGAAAGACGCCGCCTTGTCGCGTCGTTTCCAGTTGGTCAAAGTTAGCGAACCCAATGCTGACGAAGCCACCATTATTCTGCGCGGCCTGTCAGGGGTGTATGAGCAGTCCCATGGTGTACTGATTGACGATGAAGCGTTACAGGCAGCGGCGACGTTGAGCGAGCGTTACTTATCTGGTCGCCAGTTGCCGGATAAAGCCATCGATGTGCTGGATACAGCTTGTGCGCGGGTAGCGATTAACCTTTCCTCTCCGCCGAAGCAAATTTCCGCGCTGACCACCCTGCGCCACCAGTGCGAAGTGGAGATGTGCCAGCTTGAACGCGAGGTCCTTATCGGTCTACGGTCAGACACCTCACGGCTGACCGAAGTGCTTGTGCAGTATGACGAAACGCTGAGCAAACTGGATCAACTGGAAGCGGCATGGCATCAACAGCAGGCAGTGGTACAGGAAATTATCGCGCTGCGTAAGGAACTGCTGGACGAATCGGAAGCAAACGGCGAAGAAGATAACGTCGCACCGAAAACGGCGGCTTCCGACAATATTGCTGCTTCGGTGAATGAGCCATCCAACGAGGATGCCGTGGCTGTGAATGAGTCGGTAGTCACTCAGCCGGAACCAGAAATCCCCCCAGCAAAGCGCCTGGCGCTGTTAACCGCTGAACTAGAGACTCTGCACCATACACAACTATTGGTTTCCCCTCATGTCGATAAAAAGCAAATCGCCGCCGTCATTGCCGAATGGACAGGCGTGCCGCTTAACCGCCTGTCGCAAAACGAAATGTCTGTTATCACGGATTTGCCGCAGTGGCTGGGCGACACCATCAAAGGCCAGGAACTGGCGATCAAACACCTGCATAAACACCTGCTTACTGCACGCGCCGATTTGCGCCGCCCGGGGCGTCCGCTAGGCGCGTTCCTGCTGGCTGGCCCCAGTGGTGTCGGTAAAACTGAAACCGTGCTGCAACTGGCTGAACTGCTCTACGGCGGGCGCCAGTACCTCACCACCATCAATATGTCGGAGTTCCAGGAAAAACACACCGTCTCGCGCCTGATTGGTTCCCCTCCAGGCTATGTCGGCTATGGCGAAGGTGGCGTGCTGACTGAAGCCATCCGTCAGAAACCGTACTCAGTGGTGCTGCTGGATGAAGTGGAAAAAGCCCACCCGGACGTGCTTAACCTGTTTTACCAGGCCTTTGATAAAGGCGAGATGGCCGACGGCGAAGGTCGTCTGATTGATTGTAAAAACATCGTCTTTTTCCTGACCTCCAACCTTGGGTATCAGGTGATTGTCGAACATGCCGACACCCCGGAAACCATGCACGATGCGCTGTATCCGGTACTGGCAGACTTCTTCAAACCCGCGCTGCTGGCGCGCATGGAAGTGGTGCCGTATCTGCCGCTGTCGCGTGAAACACTCTCTGTCATTATCGCCGGGAAGCTGGCGCGGCTGGATAACGTGCTGCACACCCGCTTCAGCGCGGAGGTGGTGATTGAGCCGGAAGTGACCGACGAAATCATGCAGCGCGTCACCCGCGCTGAAAACGGCGCGCGGATGCTGGAATCGGTTATCGACGGCGAGATGCTGCCGCCACTGTCTCTTCTGCTGTTGCAGAAAATGGCGGCGAACACGGCGATTGCCCGCATCGTGCTACGCGTGACGGACGGTGCGTTTACCGCTGACGTAGAAGATGCACCGGATGATAGCCAGGCAGATAACATGCAGCCTGAAGCGGAAATAGAGGACGAAACCGTTTTATGAGCAGAATGCAGACGCTACTGATCATGATGCTGCTGCCGGGATTATTTCCTGGCGCAGTACAGGCGGAAACACCTGCGAAACAGGCGGTTGCCGTACTGCCGGGGATTGTGGTGCCGGAAACCAACTCACTGACAACGCTCAGTACCATGATGGTCTGTCGTCGGGAGCCTGCTGCGCTGGAGCGTCTTGACTGCTATGACCATATTCTGGCACCAGAGCAACCCGGCTTTGATGGCGCACTGGTAAAAGCCAGTTATGAAGGTGAAGGCTGGAAGCGGGCCTACACTCAGGAAAAACAGCGTCCGGACAACTCCACCACACTGATGATGACACAGAGCGGTGGAGAGCGGCCAACGGTGATTATCACCACGCCCGCTATCGGCAACGTCCCGCCGCGCCCGGTGCTGATGTTCAGTTGTGTGGATAACATCACCCGAATGCAGGTGGCGCTGACGCATGCCATGACGCCCAGTGATATCACCGTGACACTGACAACTGATACGGGACGCTTTCAGTCTCACTGGTTCATCCGAGAGAACGGTACGCTGCTGGAATCCAGCCGGGGTTTATCCGGCATTGACGAAATCAAACAGCTTTTCGGCGCAAAAAACCTGACCATCGGCATCGGTACGGACGGTGCTGCCGGGAAACTGACATTTAACATTGACGGGCTGGCGAAAACCATCGCGCCGCTACGCGACACCTGCCACTGGGCGGGAGAGTAACACTATGGACTTACGTAACCCAGATATCTGGATTTCGCACCTGTTGGAAAATCTGCCGGAAGACAAACAAGCTACCGCGCTGAAAGATGATAATCCTGACTGGGAATATATCGACGGTGAAATGCTTAAGCTCGGATCACTGGCTCACAGTCAGCTGGATATCCCGGAAATTCAGCGCCGGGGGCTGGTGCTTCTGGCCTCGGAAAGCAAAGATTTTCGCTTACTGGCGCATCTGCTACGCACCCTGCAACACGCCGGTGATCCACTGCTGGCGCTGCGTTTACTGGCGCTGTACGTGGAGAATTTCTGGACGCTGGCCGCACCGAAAAATGCCGTACATAAACAGCGCGTTGCCGCTCAGGTTACCAAACGCTTTGAAGCCGGAGTGGAGGGTTTCGCAGAAAATGCAGATGCCACGCAGCGCGACGGCCTGCTGGCGGAGCTAGCAAAACTGGCGCAGCGCTGGCAGGAACATAATGCCCCAGGGCTGGCACAGGCCGTGGATGACCTATCGTCGCAGTATCGCCGGGCATTTCACAGGGCAGACCCTGTTAAGCCTGCGCCGCCATCTGCCGGTTCACCTCCGCTAACTGCCCCTCCGACCTCTCCAGCATCGGCCATCGCCGCTGTCCCGATTGTCGATATTGAAAGCCATGATGACAAGTCCTGGCGCGACACACTGTTGAAAGTCGCCGCCATTCTTTGCGAACGCCAACCCGATTCGCCGCAGGGCTACCGCCTGCGCCGCCATGCGTTATGGCAGGCCATTACGTCCGTCCCCCAAGCTGAAAGCGACGGGCGGACATCGCTGGCGGCGGTGCCTGCTGATATGACCGCCGATTATCAGACCCGACTGAACAATGCCGATCTGACGCTCTGGCAGCAGGTGGAAAAAAGCCTGCTTCTGGCCCCGTACTGGCTCGATGGCCATTACCTTTCGGCGCAGACCGCGCAACACCTGGGTTACACCAGTGCAGCAGAAGCCATCCGGGATGAAATGGCTCGTTTTCTCGCCCGCCTGCCTCAACTTGCCACCCTGCTGTTTAATGACCGCACGCCGTTTATAAGCGAACAGACAAAACAGTGGCTGGCGGCATCTCCGGGGAGCCAAACAGCGTCAATTGTGCGGACCGACGAAGAAACAGAGGCTGTCCGCGAGTGTTTCAGCGAGAAGGGACTGGAAGCGGCGTTGCAATACCTGGAAAAGTTGCCGGAAGGCGAGCCTCGCGATCGGTTCCACCGACAGTATCTTAGCGCGCAACTAATGGAAGAAGCCGGAATGGATCAGCTTGCTGAGCAGCAGTTCCGGATGTTGTTTGAAGCAGGGCTACGGATGACGCTGGCTGACTGGGAACCGTCCCTGCTGGAGCAACTAGAACAAAAATTCACGGCAGAAAAATTATAAAGTGACAAGGAGTTACTGTGTTCAGATTACCAACACCTCGACTTTTCAGCAATTTGCGATCCGCCCTCGCCCCGGCGATGCCCCGCTTTAAGGTTTCCGCCGCCTGGCTTCTGGCACTGGTGTGGATTGTGCTGCTGGTATGGATCTGGTGGAAAGGCCCGTCATGGTCGTTATACGACGAGCAGTGGCTTAAACCGTTGACGAACCGCTGGCTGGCGACGGCGGCTTGGGCGCTCGCAGCGCTGGTATGGCTTACCATTAGGGTGATGAAGCGCCTGCAGCAGCTGGAAAAACAGCAAAAACAACAGCGTGAAGAGGAAAAAGATCCGCTGACCATAGAGCTGGCGGCCCAACAACGTTATCTTGACCACTGGCTGCTGCGTCTACAACGCCATCTCGACAACCGTCGCTACCTATGGCAACTGCCGTGGTATATGGTTATTGGTCCATCAGGAAGCGGCAAAACATCACTGCTGCGCGAAGGTTTTCCGTCCGACATTATTTACGCCCCGGAGGCCATGCGGGGAGTGGAACTACGCCGATACGTTACCCCCCACGTGGGAAAACAGGCGGTCATTTTTGATACAGACGGCCTGCTCTTTGAGCAACCGGAGGCGGATGTGCTACACCGCCGTCTGTGGACAACTATGCTGGACTGGCTGGTACAAAAACGTGCCAGACAACCACTGAACGGCCTGATACTGACGCTGGATTTGCCCGATCTGCTGACTGCCGACAAACAACGCCGAGAGCACCTATTGCAAATACTGCGTGGGCGTTTGCAGGATATACGCCAGCACCTTCACTGCCAGTTACCGGTGTATGTGGTACTGACCCGGCTGGATTTACTGCACGGTTTCGCCGCGCTGTTTCAGTCTCTGGACAGGAACGATCGCGATGCCATTCTTGGCGTCACCTTTACCCGTCATGCCCATGAAAATGACGACTGGCGCACGGAGCTGAATGCGTTCTGGCAGACCTGGGGCGAACAGCTCAATAACGCCCTGCCGGAGCGGATGTTAACTCCCGGCTCCCGCAGTTCCCTTTTCAGCTTTGTTCGCCAGATACAGGGGAGCCGCGAGCCGCTGGTATCGCTGCTGGACGGACTGCTGGACGGAGAAAATATGGACGTCAAGCTGCGCGGCGTGTACTTCACCTCCTCCCTGCAACGCGGCCAGATAGACGATATTTTTATGCAATCTGCCGCCCGTCAATTCCGCCTGGGCAACAGCCCAATGACGGCCTGGCCTCTGGTGGACACGGCCCCCTATTTTACCCGCAATCTGTTTCCACAGACCTTACTGGCAGAGCCTAACCTCGCAGGTGAAAGCCGCGTCTGGCTGATGCAATCCCGCCGACGGTTATCGGTGTTTTCCATTACTGGCGGCATTGCTGCGGTGCTGCTGATTATGGGCTGGCATCACTATTATAATAATAACTGGCAATCCGGCATCACCGTTCTGGAACAGGCAAAAGCATTTATGTCCGTACCGCCGCCGCAGGGCATGGACGATTACGGCAACCTGCAACTGCCGTTGCTTAACCCGGTGCGTGATGCCACGCTAGCCTACGGCGACTGGGGTGATCGCAGCCGCGTGGCCGATATGGGGCTGTATCAGGGCAGACGTATCGGCCCGTTTGTGGAGCAGACCTACCTGCAACTGCTGGAGCAGCGTTATCTCCCGGCTCTTTTTAATGGTCTGGTCAAAGAGATGAATGCTGCACCAGCCGAGAGCGAGGAAAAACTCGCGGTAGTGCGCGTCATGAGAATGCTGGAGGATAAAAGCGGACGCAGCAACGAGGTGGTGAAGCAGTACATGGCAAAACGCTGGAGCGATAAGTTCCATGGTCAGCGTGATCTCCAGGCGCAGCTTATGTCTCACCTGGACTATGCCTTGCAACATACTGATTGGCACGCGGAACGTCAGGCAGGCGACGTCGACGCCATCAACCGCTGGACGCCGTATGACGGCCCGGTGCTGGCAGCCCAGAAAGAACTCAGCAAACTCCCCGTCTACCAGCGTGTTTACCAAAGTCTGAAAACGCGTGCGCTCGGCGTGCTGCCCGCCGATTTGAACCTGCGTGACCAAGTGGGTGCCACGTTTGATCTGGTGTTTACCTCCGGGGACGATAATAAACTTATTGTTCCGCAGTTCCTCACCCGTTATGGCCTGCAAAGTTATTTTGTCAAACAACGCGATGCGCTGGTTGAACTGACGGCGATGGATTCCTGGGTACTGAACCTTACCCACAGCGTGAAATACAGCGAGGCTGACCGGGCAGAAATTCAGCGCCAGCTCACCGAGCAGTATCTCAGCGACTACACCGCCACCTGGCGTGCCGGGATGGATAACCTTAATGTGCGCAGTTACAAATCTATTGCTGAACTGACCGGCGCCCTGGAGCAAATTATCAGTGGTGATCAGCCGCTCCAGCGGGCTCTGACGGCGCTGCGCGACAACACACAGCCCACCGTACTCTCTGAAAAACTGGATGACAAAGCGCTTCAGGAAGCCATAGCAGAGCCGGATTATCAGTTACTGACACGCCTGGGGCATGAGTTTGCTCCGGAGAACAGCACGCTGGCACTAAAGAAAGACAAAGAAAACACCATGCAGGCGGTCTACCAACAACTGACGGAACTGCACCGTTACCTGCTGGCGATACAGAACGCGCCACTACCGGGAAAATCAGCGCTTAAAGCAGTACAGCTTCGTCTGGATCAAAACAGCAGTGATCCCATCTTCGCCACCCGCCAGATGGCAAAAACATTGCCAGCCCCGCTTAACCGCTGGGTAGGTAGGCTAGCGGATCAGGCCTGGCATGTGGTGATGGTGGAGGCAGTCCACTACATGGAAGTGGACTGGCGCGATAACGTGGTGAAACCGTTTAACGAGCAGCTTGCTGACAAATATCCCTTTAACCCGCGCTCATCACAGGATGCGTCGCTGGATGCGTTTGAACGCTTCTTTAAACCGGATGGCGTACTGGATACCTTTTATCAGCAGAACCTGCGGCTGTTTATGGAGAACGATCTGAGCCTGGGAGACGGGGACAACAGCGTCATCATTCGCGAGGATATCCACAGGCAACTGGAGACCGCACAGGAGATCCGCGAAGCATTTTTCAGCCGGCAAAATGGGCTGGGCGCCCAGTTTGCCGTGGAAACCGTATCGCTTTCCGGCAATAAACGACGCAGTGTACTCAACCTTGACGGTCAGCTGGTGGACTATAACCAGGGCCGCAATTATACCGCGCATCTGGTCTGGCCGAATAACATGCGCGAGGGTAATGAAAGCAAGCTGACGCTGATTGGCACCGGTGGCAACGCGCCGCGCAGCATCAGTTTCAGCGGACCGTGGGCGCAGTTCAGGTTGTTTGGCGCAGGGCAACTCACCGGCGTACAGGATGGTACATTTAGCGTTCGCTTTAACGTGGACGGTGGCGCAATGGTGTACCGGGTACATACGGACACAGAAGATAACCCGTTCACTGGCGGATTGTTTAGTCAGTTCCGGCTGTCGGATACCCTGTATTAAGGAGGCTAAAATGAGCAAGGACATACTCACACAAATTATTATTACCGGAAGCGATCCTCGTGGCCTGCCGGAATTCAGCGCCCTACGGGAAGAGATCAACAAATCCTCTCACCCGTCGCAGCCAGAACTGAACTGGAAACTGGTGGAATCACTGGCGCTGGCGATTTTTAAAGCCAACGGTGTGGATCTACACACGGCCACCTATTACACCCTGGCGCGCACGCGCACGCACGGGCTGCCCGGATTTTGCGAAGGGGTGGAGCTGCTGGCGGCAATGATAAGTCACGACTGGGATAAATTCTGGCCGCAGGATGAACCAGCCCGTACCGGGATGCTTGACTGGCTCAATACCCGGACCGGTAATATTCTGCGCCAGCAACTGTCCTTTTCAGATACTGACCTGCCGTTGCTATACCGGACTGAGTGCGCATTGCAGTTGATATGCGACAAACTCCAGCAGGTGGAACTGAAACGCCAGCCGCATGTAGAAAACCTGCTTTATTTTGTGCAGAACACGCGTAAACGACTTGAACCACAGCCGAAAAGCAGTGTGAGCACTCCGTCACAAGCCGCCGTCAGAACGTTGATATATGCCCCGGAGAGAAAACAGCCCGTCACGGAGGAAAGCATCCCACCCCTGCCCGACCTGCCAGAGATGACGGTGGAAGTCCACCATGTCACCACGGAGGATACGGCATCAGTAGCCAGCGCCACGTCAGGCTGGAACAGTATAGGATTTATGGTGGGAGTTGCCTGTACAACGGCCGTCGCTGCCGCACTCTGGTGGTGGCAGGTGTACCCGATGCAACAACAGTTGGCAGAGGTCAGGGATACGGCACAGGGCGCGGCAACGCTCTGGCTGGCTTCGCCTGAACTGGAAAGTTACGCACAACGGCTGCAACAGTTGCCTGACGCCTCACCGCTGCAACTACTGGAAACAGGTATGCAAATGGTGCGCACCGCAGACAGCCGCTGGCCTGAGAGTCTCCAACAGCAGCAGGTTACATCCCAGTGGGATGAAATCCTGAAAACCCGCGCACAAAGCAGCCCACAAATGCGTGGCTGGCAGCAGGCACGCCAGAATTTGCGCGACTTTGCCGATCTGATGATGAAAAGGGAGACAGAGAAACAGGGCTTTACCCTCTCCTATATCAAAACCGTCACCTGGCAGGCGGAACGACTGCTGAATCAGGAAACACCGCTGGAATCCCTGCTGACACAATTTCAGGATGCCAGGGCCCAGGGGCTGAACACGGAAGCCCTGGAAAAACAGATCAATGAACAACTGAATGGCGTATTAAGCCGCTGGCTACTGCTGAAAAACAATGCAGTTCCTGAGTCGGTAATTAATGCAAAAAATCCAAAACAATTGTTAATTCAAGGAGATTTACATGGCTAATTTAATCTATTTAACACTGAACGGTGAAAAGCAAGGATTGATTTCAGCAGGTTGCTGTTCACTTGACTCTATCGGTAATAAAGCACAATTACAGCACCTTGATAATATTATGGTATATGAACTGAATCATGGGTTAAGTCGAGACCAAAATGTCAATCATCATTCAGTTACGATTAAAAAACCTGTCGACAAATCATCTCCTTTGCTAGGAAAAGCAATTAATGATAATGAGATATTGACCTGTACTTTTGATTTTTACAGAACCAATAGATTTGGTATTAATGAAAAATTTTACAAACTAGAATTAAAAAGCGCCAGAATAAGTGATATTAATTTAGCCGTTGCGCATGTAATAATTGATAGCGAAGCACAACCCCAGGAAAGTATTTCTTTTATATATGAATCAATCAACTGGGAGCACTGCATTGCCGGGACAAGTGCATACAGCTTATGGGATGAGAGGGTCTTTTAATAAAAGAGTTACAAATGGACTGAGGACTTCATATGGTAAAGCGCACAGCAGCGGCACACAAAGGTATCCCAACAACAGAAAATCCGAGGAAAAGATCTCAGATAAATGCCCGGACAACAGGAAAGGGTTCTGGACAACCACCCAAAAAACTCAGTCCTCTTGATGAATGGAAATCAGGCCGGAAAAAAGCAATTGGCAATCCTGACTGGTATATTTATGATAATACCATCAGGAAACTTGTATCTGAAATTAATCAGCATTTATCCATGTCGAAAAACATCGAACAGTACAAACCACTAGACTGGAAATTGATTAAGGCGATGATATGGACTGAAACAGGTGCGACGGTAGCGGCGTGGAAAACAAGAACTATGCAGATAGGAAATACCAAGGATAAAGGAATCCTCGAGGTGACGGTTCCTGCTCGCCCGAGAAAATACAACATTATAGTCCCGAAAAATTGGGACAAATATTTAAAAAACAAATCTGATATGATAAAAAGCAATCCTGAATATAATATTCGTGCAGGCATTGCTCTTTTAATGATAAAAATGTCAGAAACGGAAAAAGATAAAACTGTTTATGACAATGAAAAAGAAGATATCTATGAAGTCGTTAAGAGCGATCTTGGTTATAGTTCTATAGCCACAAAAATAGGTACAACGCAGGGTGTTCTTACTACACTGAATGGCGTTAAAGCCATTCATCCCGGAGATAAACTCAAGTATAAGAAAGCGCATCTGGAACAGTATATATCCGGGTGGGAATTATTTACTCCTCAAAATATTCAAATACAATATAATGGAGATCCAAAGAGAGCAACAACCAGTGATCCTGGAGATATAAATTATGCGGATAAAATTCAATACGTTTATGAACTTATCATTGCTGATGAGAGCAAAAATAGATAATTCATTTAAGGAGTTCAAATGAAAAAAAACAAATATTTATTTTCATTATTATTAATGTGTAATATTACTAATGCACATGACATAAAAATATCGGATTGTTCATACGACCAGTTAATACAACAAGATAGAGTTTACTGGTGTCTTATGGACAAATATCAGCAGAGTGTTTTGGCGTTAAAACATGAGGAAGACAGCGCAGAAAAAAGACTAAAGCAATATGATACTGAAGGAGCGAGAGGGCTCAATGAAGATGGCTCTATTGATTACGAACCTTATATTCATATAGCAAGGATAACATTCCCCGAACTACATCTTTCCTTTATTCTTTATCGTGAAAAACAATGTAAATATGCCTCACAAAGTGATGGGGCACTTCCTGGCTATCGCCCCTCAATTTCGTCACTATATTGTAAAATCAATATGAATCTATCACAAACGCAATGGATTAAAAACACAATCTAGGATGACGTCATGAATAACAAGTTTTTATTCAGAATTATTTTAATAACATTATTTACCTTTCATTCCAGTTTATTATTTGCGGTAGATAAAGTTATTATAGAAAAAATGCCACAAGATCTTCAGGATTTTTTTGAAAGTGCTGATGCTTGCGAGGGTTGGATAAGTGACTTTGATCCGCGCCTGGAAAAAACAACTTACAAAATTGTTGAGAGTGTTATTAAAGAAAATTGCTCAAGTATTGAACGCAAACTATCCACGATGAAAAACAAATACAAGAGTAACAAAGATTATTCGGCAAGATTAACGGTCTATGATGATACCATCAAAATATATGATGACTATAAAAATAGCCTGCGCCACGTCAGGCCAGAATAGTAAGTGTTCCCAATGCAACAACAGCGAGCTCAGGCCTTTGATACAACGCAGGGCTTGGCTTCTATAATTATCTATTTGATCTTGAGCATATACTGATTAGCACAAAATGCGGTATGTAGCCAATAAGAGAGTATCTTGAGGCTAATCCCGGCACCTGATTTTACAGGTGCCGGGAGAAAATACGGCGAACAATAGCGCACGGCAATCCGCTTTAATGGAACAAGCAAAGGAGATGGTTTTACTGGAATTCGTCTCTCAAAAGGAACTAATCCTCCATCACTGATAAACAAACGTCACCCCAATAATCGACTGTACATTCCCCGCCGTCACCTGCCCATGCGTTCGGGCATAGTTCGCCGTTAATCCCAGGCTGACCGCTGACGTTCCCACAGCCCCCAGCGACACCGTGCTGTTGGCTGGCACAACAGCACCGTTACGCATCATCTGTACACCGATACCTTGTGCCGGTGAGGCTGAGGCGGTGTTGGTGAAGATGGAATTGGCCGAATCCGCCGTCGTTCCTGAAAGGTAATACGCTAACTTCTGAGTCTGCGCACAATAGACCGTCAGTGGAACCCCTATCGAGCCGGGATAATCCGGCAGCGTCACCGTCACGTTACGCGCGGACACATCGCAGCCACCGGTAGGAATGACCACGTTATTGTTGGCGTAGATATTCCACACGAACTGATAGTCATCATTGTTTTTATTGTTGGTCTGACGAAGGATCAAAATGGCAATAAGCGTCCCAGAGGTAATAGCAATGCCCCCCGCTGAGCTGATGGGCGTCAGGTAGAGTGCGGCAGGCCAAGGCTTATCTGTTTTCGAATCGTAGATCATTCGCGCCGTTTCCGTAGTCGTCGGGAACGGGTAGCTCAAACCGTTATACTTCACGGTACCGCTAAAACTCGACAAGATGTCCCCATAGGCCGAACCGCGCTGGAGCGTCACGTAATCGGTCATACCTTGTGGATAGTCGTTATGGCAAAAAATCTGCGTCGAAAGATCGACCACCAGGTTTTGGCCAACATTCACCTCAGGGGCAAGATCCACATACACATTCGCGCTGCCCCCGCCAATCGGGATGGTCGCCCCCGCCGCCGTTTTACAGGCAAACGCCCAGACGTTGACCGACCAGCCCATCAGCAGCAGCGTGGTTAGCAGAGTTATCACTTTTTTCATCAACATTCTCTCCTGGTCAGGCGTAGGTATAGGTGACGTTAATCACCGCCTGAATGGTTCCCTGGGTCGCGCCGCCGTTCACCGACAAGGCTCTGACCTGCAATGGAAAATGGGCGGCCTGCGAGGCTTCATCTACCGTCACCGTCGTGGTACTTCCGGTGTTGAGGGTATTACCGCTGTCATCCTGAAGCTCAAGCTGGATATTTTTAGCGGTGCCCTGATTTTTGTAATAACCGGTGCTGTCAGCTGTGCCGCTAAAACTGGCGACAACCCGCGAAGTGCCGACCGGGCAATTACTCAGATCGAGCCCCACGGTATGCCATGCCGATGACGATCCGGCAGTGATCATGCTGAAGGTGTAGAGATCGCCCAGCTCCACCGCCGCATTCACGGTGGACACCGTACAGGGTTTGGCAACCACCTTACCGTTGACGGTAATGGTTACATCTGCGGCCTGTAAAACGGGGGAGGGAACGGCCAGCATTATCGCCAGTAGCCATCCAGTGCAGGTCGGTTTCATCAGAATCTCCGATTACTGAAATTCAAGGGTAAATGTTGCCGTCGCCCGGACATGGCCCGGCGTAACCGGAACCTGTGTTGCCATCAGGCGGGCATAAAAATTCAGCACGTTAGTCTGGCCGGGGGTCAACGTGGTCCAGGGAATGGCGGACGACACGGCATTCAGCGGCAACGAGGTCTGCTGGCCGTTGAGGATCTGGATCCCCATACCATCCGCCGCTGATACGCCGCTATCAAGCTTTAACAGACTGGTGTTATCGCTGTTACCGACACCGACAAAGCCGACCTTCACCGCCGTAACCGATCCCCCGCACGGCGAGAGGACGATACGAAACGGTACGGAAGGCGTCGTCGCCCCTACGCTGCTGAACTGCTTCGAGGCGTTATCCATCAGGTCGACGGTGAAATCTTTCGATTCCCCCGCCACGGCGCAGCCGTTGTCCCTGACGTAGCCGCTGATGGTGATGGTACTGTCCGCCGCCGAGGCATTAGCGGCCACCAGCGCAACGAGCGCCACCAGCAGATAAAAGAGTTTCATCATTCTCAATCCTTAGCGACACTGGGCCGATAGCTGGGTCAGCAGCTGTTTCGCGTTCTCTTCAGGCAAGCGGTAGTTAGCCGTGCAGCTTGCGTCCTCACCCTCTCCCCATTTCACCCGCACGGTGCCCGACAGCGGCATACCGCTCAGGTAAACCTGACCGTTATCCGCCACGATGCTGCCGCTCTGGTTATCGTCAGAAGTGACCATCGCGCCAAACGGTACCGGTTTGCCGTTGTGGGTGAGCGTCATCAGTAATTTCATCCCGACATGCGCTTTGAACTCCGCACGGACAATCGCACCGTGCGTCGGCACGACGCTGACCACCGCATCATCCAGATCGACATTGTCGGCTAGCGAATTGGTATCCAGAGCGACTCGGTTTTCCCGGTATTCCGTGGCGTATGGCAGCACGGCATACCCGCGCCAGTCGGTCCGCACGCCGGTTTGGTTTTCAACTTTCGTGCCTTCAGCACCCGGCGCTTTCACCAGTACCACCGTATCGTTGAGCGGTTGCCCCAGCGTGATACCGTTGGCATGCGCCAGCACGCCGCCGCTCATTCCGTAATAGAATTGCTTCATGTTGTCACTGTGGCTGTAACCGGCATTGGCATTACCGTAGTCGCCACGATAGTTGAGCGCGGCATAGCCCGTGCCGCCGTTATTGCCTTCTCCGCCGCCCGCATAACCGGTCTGTACGCTATAGCTCAGGTTGTTGTCATCGAGCAACGTGCCGTACAGCCCCGCCAGATTGGTCATCCGGCCCTTAAGGTCATTGGAAGCGCTGTAACTTGCGCTCGCATGACGCCAGACGGAGGTATTATCGGAACGCAGCCAGTGGCTAAACGGAATATTCACGTTAACCGCCAGCATCTGATCGCGCCCTTCCTGCCAGGCGTTTTTGGTCAGGCTGTAGCTGACCGTCCAGTTGATATCATCAACCGCGGTGTTTAGCCCCACCTGGAGTTGTTCGTCGGCGCTGCCACTGTTCCAGTAGGTTTGGTGGCTGCCGCTAACATACAGGGTGGCGGTACGACCTAACTGTTGCGTCACGCTGACCTGCATTCTGCCGCGCTTGCTGTAGGCCAGGTTGTAGTAGTCGGTGAATTTCGGCTCAACCTGAATCACCCCATCCTGAGTTTCTACGTTGTAGCCGCTCATCCGGCTGTAGGTGGTGTCCGCAAAGCTGAAATAACCGCGCGTGGAGTAGCGATAGCCCACCAACTGGATGTTGGTACCCAGCTCGCTCAGCGATTTGTTATACAGAAAACGCACCGATTGCCCCTGGTGCTTACTGTCATCAGGCAGCGTGGCGTTGGCCTGGGTGACGTCGACGGAAAGCGCGCCAAAATCGCCCATATTTTTCCCCACGCCCAAGTTGAAGGCGCGGTAGCGATCCGCCAGTTGCGTACCGCCGTAAAGCGTCCAGCCCGCCGGAAGCCCGTGCAGTAAGGTGCTTTGGAAGAATGAAGGTTCTTCTTGCTGATCGTTACCGCTGCGGTACTCACCGGCAGTAAGTGCATAGCGAGTATGGCCCTCACGTTGCAGTACTGGCACCGAGGAGTAAGGCACGGTGAAATTCTGGCTGCTGCCGTCCACTTCTTTAATGGTGACCTGGAGATCGCCGCCGTTACCTGCGGAATAGAGATCGTTAATGGTGAATGGTCCAGGCGGCACCGTGCTGTGATAGATCTCATAACCGTTTTGTTTGACCGATACCTGCGCCGTCCCTTTAGCAATACCGTGGATCACCGGCGCAAAGCCTTTCTGGCTGTCCGGCAGCATATTGTCATCGGAAGCAAGCTGCGCGCCACGAAAGTTAATACCGTCAAAAATGTCGCCATTGGTGTAGCTGTCGCCCAGCGTCAGACGCGAGCGCAATGGCGTGATATCACGCTCAAGCCAAGTGTTAACGTGCTGCCATTTGTTTTCATTACTTGAGGAACCGCCACCGCTGCTGTAGCTCCAGGTGGTATTGTCGCGTAAACGCCACGCACCCAGATTTAGCCCGCTTTGCAGGTTCAGATAGGCATATTGGCTACTGCCACCGGTGCTATTCTGCACATTGTTACCGGTGAAGTTGTAGTTCAGGAGGCCCGCATTAATACCGTGATCCCACATTTCAGGTGGAATATAGCCACGCGCCTGATTGCCCATAAAGGCTTGCGGGATCGTGATATACAGCCGCTGCTGACCGACATCCAGCCGGAGAGTCGCATCCTTAATCATTTCCCGGATCGGGACACACGTATCCGATGCCAGCGCATTCATTCCGCCGATGGCGGCGGTGTTAAGCCCCATACTGGCGAGCTGTCCGCGCGTAAGGCATGGCATCAACCCTTGACCGCTTTCACCCGCACTGAAGGAGACGTCGCGGGTGGTCATGTAGCCGTCATTCAGGTAGATATCCACCCGATAGGTGCCCGGCGGCAATTCCTGCCCCTTTTCAAAACCAGAAAGATCCGCCACCGCGGCTGGATCATCAGCCAGGAAACGGGGGTTAAAATAGAGTTCGGCGTGTACAGGAAATGTGGATGGCGCCAGTAAACAGACAAGCAGGACGGGCGAAAATACGCCCGTCGAACGTGGTACTGAGTGCCGCATACGCAGGGACTCCAAACGGTCGAGTCCCAATTTCAGATATGACATAGTCCCTCCGGTTCGACATCGCCCGGCTGTCAGTTCTTATTTTATCCAGGGGTGTATTGGCTTCCCCGTTCCCTATTGCACAGCGCCTTTCATACGAGGGGTGAGCGCGCCATAATCATTAATGGTCTTGTAGGTAATCTCGCTACCCGCATCGGCAGGTAATTTGACGTTAACTTCACCCATTGGCGGAACCAGCGCATTGTCCAGCACCCGCGTACCGGCATTGAGTTCGGTCACCGTCAGGTAGTAAGGCGTTGGGTTGACGAGCGTTAATGTGCCCGCGCTACGGCGAAATGTGAGTTTTTCAGCGGCCTGGTCAGAAGACAGAGCCAGCTTAGCCGGACGGTAGTACAGCTTGATACGGCTGATAATCGCCAGCTGTAACGTGTTGTCGCCGAGCTTTGATTTATCCATTGAGGGAATGGCTTTTACGTTCATCCAGAACAGGCTTTCCCGGTCTTTCGGCAACTGGTTATTGGTCGCATCAAGAATGCGTAAGGTGTTCTCTTTTTTACCCTGCATCGCAAAAAGCGGCGGCGTCACCACAAAGCGACCGTCTTTAACGCCATCGGCATTTTCCACCCATGACTGAATGAGATAAGTACTGCTGTCGTCATTGTTCGTGACGCCCAGTTGAACCTGCTTTTGCCCTTCAGGATAAATAACGCGAGTCGCGCCCAGCGCAACACCCGCTTGCGCAGCAGGCATCATGCCAATAGTCGCAATCATCAGAACGCAGGCTAGCAAGCCGCGTATTTTTGTCCGTGTGTTGTTCATTTTTGCCCTTGTTGTACTCACCGTCATATCCTGTATTCGGTCTGTCTGCGGATGCATTGCTTATAGATAGGTCAACGAAAACCACGCCTGAGCGTTGGCCGTACCACCGGTGACCTGACGGTCAGTGGAGCGGTATTTCGCGACGAAATGCAGCGTAGTGGGGCCGTCATAAAGACGTGTCCAGCTCACCGGCTCGCGATTTAAAGGGATCAGGCTGCCATCGCTATTAAATAATGCGACACCTATCCCCGTGGCGATCCCTGCCCCTTCCCCCACGGAGAGGACGTCGGGATCTTTCCCATCGGCCACGCCGTTAAAGGTCACGCCCACGCGTTGACTGACCGTTGTGTCGCAGTCCAGAAGATGAATGGTAAAAGCCACCGGGCTTGCATCCTCTCCTGCTGCATGAAATCGATGGCTACTGATTTGCCCCATATTGACCGTCATTAAACGATCTCCTGCGTCTACGCTGCAGGCCTCGGCGATAATCTCGCCCTGAAAACGCATATTTCCGCCAGGCGTGGTGACATTCCAATGATTCCCCGCCAGTGCGATTGTCGGTAGTAGCAACATCAGCCCCGGTGTGACCCTTTGCATTGTTATCACCTCAGTTCCATCGCGGATAACGAGCCATCCTGGCTCATGCGGCGTCCTTGCCAGCGTTATTATTCGTACTGAACTTTAAAGGTCGCGTCAGCGTTTGCAGTACCTGCAGTTGCTGCGCCAGTTGCAAAGTAACGAGCCTGGAATGGAATGATGTTGGTGCCATCGTTCAGGGTCGTTGCTGCGCTGAAGGTTGCGCCATCAAGTGCCAGCGGAGTCCCTTTGTTATCGAGGATCTGTACGCCAACGTTAGTTGCGCTACCTGCAGCAGAACTTTGCAGTGCCAGCACGGTGTTGTTGGTGGTATCAATTGCGGTACCGGAGAACGCAACGGATGCTTTAGTTGCCACGGTGGTATCACAATCATCCAGCTGGATGTTGAAACCGACGTTTGAGCTAGTGCTGCCAGCCGTTGCCAGTTTTGCTGAACGAACCTGACCCATCTGTACGGTCTGCTCTACTGAACCTGCGTCAACCGCACAGGCGGCATTCACAACTTCACCTTTAAAATGAACAGTACCGCCGTTAACCGTGGTGGTATCAGCCGCCAGCGCTGCTGCAGACGTCATGGACAGTGCTGAAATAACGATTAACGCAACTTTATTAATTCCCATAAAACTTACTCCTTATTAATTGAGAAACTATTCTCACTTTGTTAAAAACGATATTAATCACAGCCGCCAGATACGTTATCTGGCGCACTCGAACAGTCCTGACAAAAACACAATGGTCACCCGTGGATAAATCACAGGGCATCAGACAATAGTGTTCACCATCTCCGATTTAATTTGGAAATATCCTGATAAAATGACATTGCGACTGCGTTATTTCCTCGCAGCCCAAACATCTTTTTGTTTTTTTGCATTAAATAATAAATATGCTTTTCGTTGAACCCTGCCATTTCATTTATTTGCGATACAGAGTATCCCTCGCAGAGATAGCGAAAGACGGTGAGCTCTCGGTCAGAAAACTCTCGCTGATTAAAAATAGATTTACTGGCCTTTCTCATGCAGGCGTACAACTCAGCAAAGCCTATCTTTTCATGAACAAGCCATGGAAAAGGTCCTTCAAAAGCATATCCAGAAGATACTTCCATCTTGGATAATAGTATAATCCGGCAGTGAGAATCAGGTGAAGCTAACAAACTCAGTATCCGGTGCCTTTCAACAACGTCAGAAATATAAAGAACAATCACATCACTGACAGATGTTCGTAAGTAACACTTCGACTGCAATTGCCAGGAATGAATCGTTGCTACATTCCTATCCTGGATAACTTCATCATCTTGCAACGCCAACAGGAAAAAACTGTTATCCGAGATAATACACTTCCTCATATATTACCCCAACGTCCAGGTCCGGTTTTCTTTATCTAATTCCCATGTTTCCTAGTGCTAAAGACCAACTGTCTGAATTCGGATTAATTATATACGCAGCCGATATATATCGTCAAAAACGATCAATTAATTACTATTGATAGTTATCATCTATTAGTTTTATGAATATAGATCGCCTTAATCGATCAATTGATTATTAAGAACAGGCAGATCAAGCAAATAGACAATCCGGTTTTAGGATTATTCTAAAAATAATAAATTCGTCGTATTGCTAAAGTTCCATGACCATTTGTAATGTTATGTAAAGATCATGCTTAATCTCATAATTTAACTTAATTTTCACATATCATTAAATTGATCTACATCAATTTATAAATCAAATAAATAAATTCAAGAATTGATCGTGATGAAATTTCCCTTGAATAATAATCATTTATAGGTAACGTCTTTTTAAGGGAAATACTTAATGAAAGGTAGGAGGATTGGTTTTAGCCCTTCAGCCAGGCACGGGTAAAAAATAATTGAGGGAGGCAAAGTAAGGGATAGGTGCCCCGATGATGATCATTTCCGGGGCCAGATAACCAAACGTTAACAGTGAGCGGAAAATAATAGCGCCTCATTACACGCTATAGCATACGTAATGCAAGAATTATCCGAGACTCAGCAGAACCGCATCAGCCAACGTTTGCGGGCAGGCGAATCCCGACTCAACACGGCACGCCAGTAGCTTTGAGCCGTACTGTCGCGTGATCTGTGGCAAGCAGGCGTCATGGAATGCCTTAACGTCCTCAAAATATTCTCGCGAGTACTGACTTTCACCCGCCCGGCCACGTGCCATGCAGGCGTCATAGCAAGACTCCACGTCCCGGTCGATATAGACCACCAGATCGATCTGTGGATAGCTCTTCAGGTAATCCTTAATCTGATAAAAGTAGGACATATACCTGGCCGACGGCTGTTCTGTCATCAGAAAATTGACGTGGCAGAAAACAATATCGCTGAACAATGACCGTTCAATAACATAGTTACCGTCAGGGATCGCCTTTAAAAGCGCCTGTCGGCAATGGGTGATATAGAGCTGGAAAGCCACCCTGGCATCGGCGTCGGTCGGGTTTTCAACAAACACCTGTAGCAGCTCCAAAAATACCGGGTCTTCATCAACCGGTTCTTTTAAGACGCTCCAGTTAACCCCAGTACGGGCTGATAACGATGCGGCCAGTGGTTCAAGCAACGTGGTTTTCCCGGCGGCAATGTTAGCCTCAATAGACACGATTTTCATGGCAATATCCCTATGAATAAATTAGTTAACTGTCTCGCTCTTCGCGGAGTATTCGCCTTGGGTTAGCGGGCTTGAGGGCACCTCACAGGCGAGATATTCCTGGTATTCGGCAAAATGCAGTAATGACGGCTCAGCGCAAAGCTCGCGCTCGCCGTAGTCAACCAGGGTGGGAACGTGTCTGAAGAAATTGAACATGGCATTTTCACACTATCGGGAGAGGCTCCCCTATCAGCGGATAAGGGAGCGCGGGGCTTAGGCTTTTTTCGCGCTGTAGACTTCATCACCGGAGAACGCCGGGTCAGCCCAGAAATTAATGTTGAACTGCGCATCGTCGGTCATCTCAATACGGTGCCAGTACTGTGGTGGACTGGTGGCAAAATTGCCCGCGTTTATCACCACTTTCACTTCCGGCTCTACGGCATGCTCATCGGCAAATCCGTAATAAGTCACAGTTCCTTCCATGACGCACAGCTGGCCAAAAACATTGGCGGCGGTGTTATGGTGACTCAGCAGCGCGGCTGGGACGTTTTCTTTGGTGAAAAATGGGGTTGAACGTTTGATTGTCCAGTTTTTGGGAATTCTTTGATGGCTCATATCGACCTCCGCTCTAAAATATGCATTTAATATACATCTTTAAGCTTCATCTGCAAACCGTTTTTGATAATAAATCTCATTATCAAATGTAATTACGGAAGATGGAGCTTCGGAAGCCGCAGACAGCTTGATAGATGTGCGCTACAGGCGGATCCTCTTTCAGGATCCACCCGCAGGCGAAACGGCAGGATTAGGCTTTGCGGATAATGACCGGTGCGCTTTTATAGGCAGGCGTCAGGCTTTGCGTGTCTACCGAATCCAGAGACAGCAGCACATTCGCTTCCGGCAGATAGGCACCAATGGAGCCCTCCGCCATACTGTAAACCACCACCGTCAGCCCATACATCACACGACTTGCGCTAGGTTGACCATCATCATCCAGGGCTTGAATGTTAATGACATCCCCTTCTACCAGGCCACGCGCCTCGGTTTCTGCCTTGCTCAGGAACACCACATCACGGCGTCCAGTAATACCGCGGTAGCGATCGTTCATGCCATAAATCGTGGTGTTGTACTGATCGTGGCTACGCAGCGTTGCCAGCACCAGCGCATCTGCAGGCTGTTTATCTCGTTCAACGGCATGTTGATGGCACACAACAAAGTTCGCCTTACCCGTCTTGGTTCGCCACTCGCGACGCGATGCAGGTGTATCCATGCGGAAACCGCCAGGTTCAGCAATGCGCGCGTTGTAATGGGCAAAAGCGGGCACCACATCGGCAATCGCATCACGAATAAGATCGTAATTGGCCGTCATCATTTCCCAGTTCACCGGGGAATCTGGCAAGGTCGCACGGGCCAGTTCGGCAACAATCGACGGTTCAGACTTAAGCCAGTCCGATGCCGGTTTCAGCGTACCGCAGGAGGCGTGTACCATCGACATAGAATCTTCAACGGTCACCGACTGAATGCCCGTCGCCTGCATATCGCGTTCCGTTCTTCCCAGCGCTGGCAGCAGGTAGTTGTGCTCTGCCAATAACAAATGCGAGCGGTTAAGTTTGGTCGCGACGTGCACCTGCAAATCCAGCTTTTTCATCGCTTCAAAGGTGCGCTGCGGCTGCGGCATCGCTACCGCGAGGTTACCGCCCATGCAGATAAGCGCTTTCGCCTCTTCACGTTCGATGGCACGAATACTCTCCACGCTTGAACGACCATGCTTGCGCGACACACTGATATTAAAGCGGGCTTCAAGACGCAGCAAAAACTCTTCGGATGCTGCTTCGTTAATCCCCACTGAGCGGTCGCCCTGCACGTTAGAGTGGCCTCGCAGCGGGCAGATACCGGCACCAGGCTTACCCATGTTGCCTTTCAGCAGCAGCAGGTTCACCAGTTGCTGAACGTTCTCGGTACCGTTTTTATGCTGGGTGATCCCCAGACCATAGCAAATGATGGTGGAGTTGGATTTATCGTAACGGTAGGCTAGATCTTCCATCTGGCTGCGCGTCAGGCCGGAGTCTTGCTCCAGATCCGACCAACTGCAACGATGCAGGGAGTCATACAGTTCCTGATAGCCATGGGTATGCTCAGCCAGAAACGCGCGGTCGAGGCACGGTTCCTGGCCAAGCAAGATTCTGGCTTCGTCCATTTCAATCAGCGCTTTCATCACCCCTTTGAGCAGTGACGCGTCGCCGCCCATTTTGACCTGGTAATAGTCATGGCTAAGAACGGTGGACTGCCCTTTAAGCATATCGGTTGGGCTTTGCGGGAAGCTAAAGCGTTCAAGCCCTCTCTCCGCCAGCGGGTTGATGGAGATGATACGCGCACCGCGCTGTGCCACTTCACGTAGCGTGGTCAGCATGCGTGGATGGTTTGTTCCTGGATTATGCCCGATGCAAATCACCAGATCGCAGTGCTCAAAATCCTCTAACTCAACGGTGCCTTTACCCATACCAATCGCCTGAGTCAGTCCGGCGCTGGTTGGCCCATGACACATATTGGAGCAGTCGGGGAAGTTGCTGCTGCCATATTCACGGGCAAACAGCTGATAAAGGAACGCGGCTTCATTGGAGGTACGTCCGGAGGTATAAAACTCTACTCGTTCCGGGGAATCATAGCTGCGCAGACGCTCGCCGATTTCAGCAAATGCGACCTGCCATTCCACGGCCTGCCAGGTATCGCTCGCCCGGTCATATTTCATTGGATGCGTCAGGCGGCCAATATTTTCCAGCGCATAATCACTGTAATTCCACAGTTCAGCCACCGTATGCTGACGGAAAAACGCCGGTGAAGCTTTCTTACTGGTGGTTTCCCAGGAGACCGCTTTCACGCCGTTTTCGCACAGTTCCATCGGCGTACGGTGACTGGGGTCAGGCCACGCGCAGCCTGGGCAGTCAAAGCCTTTTACCTGGTTCATCCTGAACATGGCGATAATATCGCGCGCAACGGCCTTTTGTGAAAATACCGATGCCGTCACTGCTTTGACCGCACCCCATCCACCCGCAGGCCCTTGATAGCCGCTTATACCTGGAACACCATTATTCATTTTTACCGCTTATTCTGTACGCAATTTCAATGGTGAATACGGTAGCAATTTCCGAGGCCTAATGATTTCCTCTTCACGAGGTACGCGGCTTCTACGCTCAATGGGTTAGGGAATAGCGCCCTTCAGGTGGCATAAAGCAGACTCCCCCACAAAAAAATTGGGGTTGAACTGATGCGAACAACCTTTTATTTTCTTGTCTGATTTTTAACTGGACCCTGTGGTGTCGACGATGAACAAATCGAACACGTTAGTGAACAGCACAATAATAAGAAAAATAGGCTGAGGAATTTTTATGTGGTTATTTATTGGCACCCTCGCCGCCGTCTTTCTGGCGTCGCTGATGTTTGTCTGGCTTGACGATAGAATTGCTGACCCGGAGTAAAACTCAGGGAGCGTTCCGCGCCAGGGGATGGCGCGGAACATGAAAAATTACAGTGACTTTGCCAGGCGTTCCACGGCGGTCATTAACCCTTCTTGCGACACGGTAGAGTAAGATAAACGCAGCGTGCGGGTATCTGGATTATCGTTATAGAACGCTTCACCCGGCACGTACACCACGCCATTCTCTAGCGTCTTTTTCATCCATGCCATGGTATCGAACGGATAGCGGAAGCGCGCCCACAGGAACATCCCGCCTTTTGGACGACTAAACTCCAGATGCTCACCCAGACGACTTTCCAGCGCATCGGCAAGAGCATTGCACTTCTTACGGTAATCTTCGCGGATAAGCGCAATCTGGTTCTCAAGGCGATTCATCGCCAGATATTCCGCCGTAATCACCTGCGACAGCATATTGGTATGCAGATCGGCAGCTTGCTTGACGATCACCGTCTGCTGCGCCAGCCAGTCCGGCATGACTATCCAGCCAATACGCATACCCGGGGCGAGGATTTTTGAGAAAGTAGAAGTGTAGACCACCTGATCCTCACAGCCCAGCTCAACAGCGTGCTGATACAGCGGGCGCTGTACGTCATCGGTAAAGCTGATTTCACCGTACGGGTCATCTTCGATGATCACAAAATCATGCTGCTTCGCCAACTCAATCAGACGGCGTCGGCGGTCATCACTGAGAATTTTACCGCCTGGGTTACCAAAGGTTGGCACCAGGTAAACGGCTTTGACGGTCGTCGTTGCCAGCAGCTCAGCAAGCTGCTCCACCAGCATGCCATTCTCATCGGTATCAACGCTGAGGATATTGGCCTGCGCCAACTGGAAAACCTGTAATGCCGCCAGATAGGTCGGACGCTCAACCACGATAGCATCGCCCGGATCGAGCAGCGTGCGCGCAACAATATCCAAAGACTGCTGAGAGCCTGAGGTTATGTACACATGGCTTGCCTGACAAGCAACACCGCGCGCCTGACACAGTTCACTGACGGCCTGACGCAGCGGCGGGTAGCCTTCGGTCAAACCGTACTGGAACGCATCGTTGAAACGCTCGCTCATCACCTTCTGCACCGCCAGCTCCAGCCCTTCGGTATCAAAAAGCTCCGGGGCTGGAATACCGCCACCCAGAGAAATCACGCCGGGCAGTTTACTGTGCTTTAAAAGTTCGCGAACGGCGGAGGGCTTAAGTTCACCCGCGCGGACGGCAAGTCGCCTGTCGTGCATAGTATTTTCCTTTTCTGTCTTGTTGTTGTGTTTGTTGCAGACTGCATATTTTACGTAGGCCGGATAAGGCAAAGCCGCCATCCGGCCTACAACGGTTATTGCTTATCTTTTATGACGATCAGCGGTTCGATATCGCTCTCTTTTTTAATCACCAGAGAGTCATCGCCCCGCAGGCAGGTGCCGCCATAGTTACCGCCAACGGTAAATGTACATACCTGAATATATTTTCCTGCCACGTTTGGCAAGCACCAAAGTTGCTGGTAAATATTTTTTCGGTCAACAAACTTACCGCTGGTTTGAGTGAGCAGTTGATCGTGACCACTCACCAGATCGATATTGCTGCCGCAGCGCCCGGAAATTGGCTTAACGGCATAACCTGTTTTCGCCAGATGCTCGCTGACTTCAAAATCGGTATCCAGCAGGTACGGATGGTTCGGGAACAACGACCACAGCACCGGCAGAATCGCTTTGTTGCCCGGGATCACCGTCCACAGCGGTTCAAAGACCATCACCTCTGGGCGCAGCAATACGTCAATCAGTCGCACTTCGTTATCTGGATGACCGGTACGAATCGGCACCGCCGCATATTCGTCTTCGCTGACTTCACGTACCTGTTCAATCGCCGTTTCCCACGCCCAGGTTTTCCACACGCAGTTCACCAGACGCCCGTCGCCATCAATCAACTGACCGGCAGCATCCCAACGCAGTTCGTCCAGACCATAGAGAATTTTGCTCTCAAAGCCCGCCTGGGTTAGCGCACGCTGCATAAATTGAGAGTGGTAATTCTCTTCCAGATCGTTGTCTTGCATGATGTGCACGAACGGTCTTGCCAGGCTGTGTTTCCATGCGCCCACCAGCTCACTGAGCAAATCTTCCGCCGGGTTATGACCGTCGCCGTGATAGCCGGTTTTCAACCACTGTTCGAGGATCAGCCCCCCTTCCGTATGACAAGAAGCGGAGTCGGCGTTGTACTCATAAACCTTCAGTCCGCGCTCATCCATGCAGAAATCCATGCGCCCGGTAATCATGTCGTGGCGGCGACGCTGCCAGGACAAACGTAGACGCGGCCAGAGGATTTTTGGAATGTCGAACAATGCCAGTAAGTTGTCGTCTCGCATGACTTTGTCGGTGGCGTGGAGATACATCAGATGCATCTCGTTGGTGGCTTTAATCAGCTCCTGCTCCGCACTTTCGGTCATGGTGAAATACTGATACGGGTCGCGATTGATCACATGACCGTTGGCATCGGCATAGGCTTTTTGCAGCGAATCGCGCTCATCCAGCCACTTGCCATCGAACTGGCCGTGATTCTCCAGACGCGCACTGCCAAGCTTCAGCGCTTCCCCGGCAATAGCGGGTTGCGGCAGGCTATAACGACCATCGTCAGTCTGGATCATCCAGCCAAGAATGGTGGTGTCATCAAAAGTGTCGTGCAAAATATAGTGACCGTCGTTGACCTCAAGGGTCAGCTCGCGCGTCCACTGTTGGCCTGCGGGCAGCGGGGAGTGCAGTACGTTTTGTTCTGCGATACGGACTTTGTTGCCAAGCAGTTGGGTGATGACCGCAACATGTCCGGTTTCGTTAAACTCACCGCCCTTCTGCCAGATAAGCAGCGAGCCGACGAGCGGCGGGCGGCGTGAACCGTTAGCAAATGCCTGGAGCGGGAGAATGGCGTCGTTCACCACCTGGCGCAGATAGCGCAGCGAGAAAATCTCGTAGGCCATGCCGACATCGGTGAAAACAAATCCGTAGGTGATAAACAGGAAGCGGCGAGCAAACTCGACGCATTGCCACTTGTGGCCCATGTATTCGTTGTCGATATAGCTACGAAACGATGCGTCATCAGGCATGTCACCTGGTTTTAAGCTACTGTAATCTGAAGAGTAAATTGCTACGCCACCCGGCGCATACCCCAACAACGTGCCAAAGGGGGCGTCACTATTGGTACTTCCCGTGCTCATGAATCTTCCTCAAACATACCGTGCGGTTTTCTCACCCGTACGTTGAAATTAATTCCACAAAAGTGGATTAATCATACACCCGTGTATGCGAGGATGACCTATCGACGGGAAAAATAATCATCCGAAAAATGCACATTGATGACATCAGGAGTCCACATGAGTTTACAGGCACAACCGCTGGTCTGGGGCAACGGCGAACGTACATTCGAAGTGTTTCTTGAACCCACCTGTCCGTTTTCCGTTAAGACTTTCAATAAGCTCGACGCGCTGCTGGCGCTGGCAGGCGAAGACAAAGTCAGCGTCAAAATTCGTTTGCAGTCGCAACCGTGGCATCTGTTTTCCGGAGTGATCGTTCGCTGCATCCTCGCCGCCTCCACGCTACCGGAGGGCAAAGCCGCGGCGCATAAAGTGATGAAAGCGGTGGCGGATCATCGCGAAGAGTTCGAGTTTACCGACCATTGCAGCGGCCCGAATATGCAGGCCACGCCGCAGGATATTATCGAGCGTATTGAGCGCTATAGCGGCGTGCCGTTAGCCGATGCGTTTGCCCAACCCGCGCTGCAAAAAGAGATTAAGTGGCACGCCCGCTATGCGCGACAAAACGGCGTTCACGTCTCACCAACCTTTATGGTTAACGGCCTGGTGCAGCCCGACTTGAGCAGTGGCGATGACGTTAGCGTGTGGGCCGCACGGATATTTGACTGAGACTGCTACACTTCACTACCTCAACACATCATCAAAAAAATAAGGCGAGCGATTATGTCAGAGAACACCTATCAGCCTCCCAAAGTCTGGGAGTGGACGCAAAGCAGCGGTGGCGCATTCGCCAATATCAACCGCCCTATCTCCGGCGCAACCCATGAACAGGCGCTGCCGGTCGGCCATCATCCGCTCCAGCTTTATTCGCTGGGCACGCCGAACGGCCAGAAAGTGACGATTATGCTCGAAGAGTTGTTGGCGCTCGGCGTGAGCGAAGCGGAGTACGATGCCTGGTTGATTCGCATTGGCGAGGGCGATCAGTTCTCCAGCGGCTTTGTCGAAGTGAATCCGAATTCAAAAATCCCGGCGCTGAGCGACCACTCAACCACCCCGCCGACACGCGTATTTGAGTCCGGCAGTATTCTGCTGTATCTGGCGGAGAAATATGGTCACTTCCTGCCAAAAGATCCGGCCGGTCGGACGGAAACGCTGAACTGGCTATTCTGGCTTCAGGGTTCTGCGCCGTTCCTTGGCGGCGGCTTCGGTCACTTCTATAACTATGCGCCGGTAAAAATCGAATACGCAATTAACCGCTTTACGATGGAAGCCAAACGCCAGCTTGACGTACTGGATAAACAGCTGGCGCGCAGCCGTTACGTGGCGGGCGAGGAATACACCATTGCCGATATAGCTATCTGGCCATGGTACGGCAACGTGGTGCTGGGTGACGTTTATGGCGCGGCCGAATTCCTCGATGCGCAAAGCTACAAAAACGTGGTGCGCTGGGCGCAGGATATCGCCAGCCGTCCGGGCGTGAAGCGCGGGCGTATTGTCAACCGCACCAACGGCCCGCTGGATCAGCAGTTGCACGAGCGTCACGCTGCCAGCGATTTTGATACCCTGACTGAAGATAAGCGTCAGCAGTAATCATCTAATTCCGGGTGCTTGCACCCGGAATTACTGCCCTTCCAGCCGGTATCCAGCCATAAAGTAGCGAACGGTGGTACTGGAGTCGTGCTCTCTGAAGAAATCCATCACCATCTCTTTATCCAGCCCGTAGCGCCGCGTCAAAACCCCCGCCTCCCATGCGCTTAACTGCCGGTCACCGGTTTTTTCGAACATACGGTGCGAAAAACCCAGCACAAAGCCGCGCTTATAGTCAGTACAAAAGCCGAGAACTTTCTGCGCGCTGTCGGCGTAAGGTGCCTTCATTCCCGCAATGAGTCCTTTACCAAAATGGTTATCCATCATCCCCTCCCGATTCGTTATATATAAAATTATATAGCGATTTTTTGAGCGCTGGCTAGTGCTATTTAAAGGCAACCGATTAAGGCGCGTTTTTCCTTCCGTGTGATCGACCGAACGGGCATTGCCGCAGAAACCACGTATGGTGGGAACAGCGTTTTAAAAAAAGAAAAGGAGACATTATGGCCTGGCAAGCAAACCCAGCCCGTTATCAAGAGATGCAGTATCGCTACTGTGGTCGCAGCGGTTTACAACTCCCGGCGCTGTCCCTCGGACTATGGCACAGTTTCGGCCATATCCACGCTCTGGACGATCAGCGCGCATTGCTGCGTAAAGCCTTTGACTGCGGGATAACTCACTTCGATCTCGCCAACAACTACGGCCCCCCACCGGGCAGCGCCGAGGAGAACTTTGGTCGCTTGCTGCGCGAAGATTTCGCTCCCTATCGCGACGAACTCGTTATCTCCACCAAAGCGGGCTACGACATGTGGGCAGGGCCGTACGGTTCCGGCGGTTCGCGTAAGTATCTGCTGGCAAGCCTCGACCAGAGCCTGAAACGGATGGGGCTGGATTACGTCGATATCTTCTACTCTCACCGGGTGGATGAGCGCACGCCAATGGAAGAGACCGCCAGCGCGCTGGCGCAGGCGGTGCAAAGCGGTAAAGCGCTTTACGTAGGTATCTCGTCTTATTCAACAGAGCGCACTCAGGCGATGGTCGAGTTGCTGCGCGAGTGGAAAATTCCGCTACTCATCCACCAGCCTTCCTATAACCTGCTCAACCGCTGGGTCGATAACAGTGGGCTGCTGGATACTCTGGAGCACAACGGCGTAGGCTGCATTGCCTTTACCCCACTGGCGCAGGGGCTGCTGACAGGCAAATACTTGAACGGCATTCCCGACGGTTCACGTATGCAAACGGAAGGCAAAAAAGCGCGCGGCCTGACGGAGAATATGTTGAGCGAAAGCAACTTAAGCAGCCTGCGGTTGCTTAACGACATGGCACAACAGCGCGGTCAGTCGATGGCGCAGATGGCGCTTAGCTGGCTGCTAAAAGATAACCGCGTAACGTCAGTGCTGATTGGTGCAAGCCGCCCGGAGCAAATTGAAGAGAACGTGAAGGCGCTGGGTAATCTGCATTTCTCTGCCGAGGAGTTAGCGCAGATTGATAAGCATGTGGCGGATGGGCAGTTGAATCTGTGGCAGGCGTCGTCGGATAAGTAAGTTGAGTGTGGGCACGATATGCCCCCTCTCCCTTAATAAGAGTGAGGGTGAGGGTTAATGCACCGCACCTTTCCCCCTCACCCTAGCCCTCTCCCCAGAGGGGCGAGGGGACCGAATTGAGCGGCCATTAATTAATGTCCCTAAGACGGGGGATCAGGCTTTTTTCGCGCGCGTGAGGCTATCAAGATAACCCATCACAAACGCGGATAACACAAAGGTCAGGTGAATAATCACGTACCACATCAGCTTGTTGTCCGGGACGTTTTTGGCATCCATAAACACGCGCAGCAGGTGAATAGAAGAGATGGCCACAATAGACGCCGCCACTTTGTTTTTTAGTGACGTCGCATCCATTTTGCCCAGCCAGTTCAGCTTCTCTTTATCGGCACTGATATCAAGCTGCGAGACAAAGTTTTCATAGCCCGAGAACATCACCATCACCAGCAGCCCGCCAACCAGCGTCATATCCACCAACGACAGCAGCGTCAGGATCAGATCGGCTTCTGCCAGGCTGAAAATGTGCGGCAGAATATGAAAGATCTCCTGAAAGAATTTGATCGCTAAGGCCAGCAGTGCCAGCGAAAGGCCAAAATAAACCGGGGCCAGGATCCAGCGCGATGCATACATCAGATTTTCAAGAAAGCGTTCCATAATGTCCTGTGAGTCAGTCAAATTCGCGCCATTATATCCCAACATCGCAACAATATATCAACAGCTAAAACTAAACATCATGAGGACGGATGAATGGCCGCTGATAGTCCGGCCACACCAGCGCAACCAGTTCAGGGTAGGCTTCCCGGGCAAATTCCTGGTAGCTTTGCTGAAGCGTGGTCACCACCGGATCGCCAAGCGTGACCTGCTCGCCTTTCAGGCAACGGCGTTTGATTTCGTCGTAATATTCGTAAACGGCACCGTTGAGACTGCGACAACGCTCCTGGGCTTCAAACAGGCCGGGAATGTCTTTTAATTCGTCAGTCGACATACGCTTAATGGTGGACTGGATAAAGTCGATATACTCATGATTAATACGCCAATACCAGGCTGGCGTAATGGTACTCATCAGCCCGGCAAAATGGTTTTCACCTTCATCTTTGGTCAGCGGGGTGGCAACCGCTGGGGCAGCAGTTTCATTTTCGGTATCAGCCGCTTCGTTATTTTGACCATACATGAAAAATAAAATAATGGCGGTGAGCAACAGCAACACCATCACAAAATAAATAATACCGCTCATGGTTTTCTCCACTTTTTTTGATTTTAAAAGTGCTCCATGATAATGTCAACGAACCTCACTATAATAAAAATCACGCTCCAGCCAATCAATGATGACGCCTATATGATCGCTGAAACCCTTATCCCAGCTCGCTTTTGTATCTCGGCTATTGATGCCGAAAACCCTGATATGAAAGCAACTCAAGAACCGCTGCCTGCGAAGGCTACGCTCGCTGATTGGCAGGATGAGATATTGCTGGGCGGCGGGCAGTCGCGTAATCCCTTGCTTGAAGAGCACGATCGTCATATTAAAGACCGATTATATCGCGTGGCTAAAATTGAAGCTTTTGCCCTTATGCTAAATAACCTGGTACTTCAGGGAGAGATTTCCGCACTGGAGTTAAGTCAAATTATCGAGTTAAAAACCCAGGAAATAAATGAAGACGGTAATAAGATCTGGCTTAATTTAATGACTCAGGAAAGAGCCACCCCTTTGTTTTATAATCTGACGGATAAGTAGTATGAAACTTGTCGATGTTACTGAGGCTAATATAGCGTTAAGCCCGCAGATAAGTGATGACACTCTCCTTGCGCGAAATCTTCAGGTGCTGCGTGATGAAAAAAATGCCCAGGGCCGTCAGATCTCCAGCCCTCAAGCACCGATTCCTGCCACGCTGGTGAAGATGAAATGGCAAAATCGCCGCGAAATCTACGCTTATCAAGTCAAAGAAGAGATCTTTGGTGCTGCGCTGTGCGAAGTGATGGCACGTTACCCCCATCTGCGCGATAAGATTCTCGCGCATACGGAATCCTGCTATCAACATGTCCTGAGTCGGGAGACCGCGACGCTAACGATCAGTCGCGGCCTGGCCGATGGAGATTACCGGACAGCTAACGTCATCCTCAATGTCGACAAAGACGAGGAAAAACGCGCAGATCAGCCGTTAATATCCAGAGCAAAATGATTGAACGCGCAGGAACCTCGCGATGTTGCCTGCTCCAGCGATAACGCGACAAGCCCCACCTTAGCCCCCACCCATTTGCCTTTTCCAGCGGCGAAAGGCTGACAAACCCGCTGCCAGTCACCGTCACCCTGACGCCAGGCAAAGCGGCAAATGCCGCCCAGTGAAACCACCATCTTCATCTCACAAAGTGCCGCATCGACATAGGCCAGCGCCTGACGGCTTTCGTGCACCACGCCCGTATCGCTCATCCAGCCCGTGACCCAAAGCAACCGCTGCCTGTCGCTGCAGTTCTCTAAAAGCAGCGCGGCATAACGCTCACCATAGACAATCAAACCGCCTGCATCGCCGGGTGCGGCGGCATTCAGCGTCATCCGGGTCTGCGCACTGAACTGCCATGCCGGGAATTTTTGCAGCAGCAAGTTAGGCAGCCAGTAAAAATTGCGCTTCTCCTGCGCCTGCGGTAACCCACAGCAGCGAAGGTTGAGCTGCCCGTCGCCCGGTAACAGCCACGCGGGGTCAGGATTGGCCTGCCACTGCCATTGCAGCCCGGGCTTACCGTCGACAAAATCGTCGCTGGTCTGCGGTAACATAGGCTGCGATGGTCGCAGGCTTGCGGGACGCGGCCAATGCATCACCGGCTGCCCCACGCCATCGTCACCGAGTTGCTCCCCAATACGTGGCCAGCCATCTGCTTCCCAGTGCATCGGTTGCAGGTGAACTACTCGCCCGTACAAATGCGCGTCCTGGAAATGAACAAACCAGCATTCACCGTCGTCCAGCTCAACCCAGCCGCCCTGATGCGGGCCATTGACCGGCGTATTGCCCTGGAACAGTACGTTTTTCGCGTGCCATGGGCCGGTCATACTTTTGGCTCGTAACACCGTTTCCCAGCCAGTTTCTACGCTGCCCGCAGGCGCAAAGATGTAGTACCACTCGCCCCGTTTATAGACTTTTGGCCCTTCCAGCGTCGGCTGGTCGACGCTGCCATCATAAATAATGCGCCCTTCACCTAGCAGCGAAGTGCCGTCCGGCGACATGGCAAATAGCTGAAGCTGATGTTTTATTCCACTGCGACTGTGGGCAAATGCATGTACCAGCCAGGCTTCTCCGTTGTCGTCCCAGAACGGGCACGGATCTATCCACCCTTTTGCCGGTTGCACGCAGTGCGGGGCGCTCCATTCGCCCCAGGCATCATCGGTGTGAGACATGAAAATGCCTTCGTCCGGGGTACTGAAAAATACCCACAGCTTATTGTCATGCCAGCGAATGGACGGTGCCCACACCCCTTTTCCAGGTTGGTATTCATCAAACCCTGCCAGCGGTAACGCGTTGAAAACGTGGTTGATAATCGTCCAGTTAACCAGGTCCGTCGAGTGTAGAATCGGCAGCGCTGGCATATGGTTAAAGCTCGAAGAGACCATAAAAAAGTCATCGCCGACACGCACCATATCCGGGTCTGAATAGTCGGCGCACAAGATGGGATTATGGTAATGGTTCGATGTCATCGTGCCCTCCTTAGGCTTTATGTAACACGCCGGCCACGATTTCTGGCTCCGCATTAACCTTCGTGGAATTCGCCTGCTGACGAGCGGACAAATCACGCTGAATGGTTGCCATGGCTTTATCGTCCAGTTTGTAGAAGCGCGACAACCACCACAGCACCAGATAAGACAGCGATGGCCCCAATGTCAGCAGCCCAACGATGCCCATCGTGGCCATTGGCGTTTGTACTGAAACCCCAGCCTGATAACCGAACAGTCCCAGCGAGAAGCCCACCACCGCACCGGCAACCGCCATCCCCATTTTCAGCGCGAACAGGTTGCCAGAGTAAGATAAGCCAGTGATGCGACGACCAAACTTCCACTCGCCGTAGTCGGCGGCGTTAGCCATCATGTTCCACTTAAACGGTTGATACATTTGATGGAAGAAGCCAACGAGGAAGTACAGAGGGAAAACGACCGGCAGCCAGGTCGGCGGCACGAAGAACATAATCACACCCACCACCACCAGCAGCAGGTTGATATTTTTAAACAACGACACCGCCCGGTAACGCTTGGCCAGCCAGCCTGCGGCGATGCTGCCAATAATGGTGCCGACCACGCTGGTTGATATAAACGCTGATTTCATCGCCGTGCCTGCCGCCGACTCTACACCGCCCATCATTAAATAGGTGGCGTAGTACAGCGTTGCTGCGCCGCGCATGACTCCGGCCATGCTGGAGAAGAAGGTGATGACAGCCACGATCCGCCACTGATCGTTTGCCAGCAATGAGCGCAAATCTTCACGGATACTGCTTTGCTGTTCGACCGCCGGTGCCACGCGCTCTTTGGTGGAGAAGAAGCAGAACACCAGCATCACAATAGCGATAGCCCCCATGATCCCCATGGTCGCCTGGAAGCCGAACTGCTTATCGTCTTTGCCCAGATAATCGACCAGGAATAGCGTGGCAACCGAAACCATCAATCCTGCCACTGACGAGATAGTGAAGCGGTAGGACTGCGCGGACAGACGATCCTTTTCATCGCGGGTGATCACGCCACCCAGCGCGCAGTAAGGAATATTGATAAAGGTGTAACACAGCATCAGCAAGGTGTAGGTCAGATAGGCATAAACCAGCTTGCCAGACTCACTAAAGGCAGGCGTGGTGAAGGTCATCACGGCCAGCACAGCATAGGGGATCGCAAACCAGATAAGCCAGGGACGGAAGTGCCCCCAGCGGGTTTTTACCCGGTCGGCGACAATCCCCGTGAGCGGATCGGTTATCGCATCCAGCACGCGAGTCACGAGGAACATCACCCCCACCGCTGCCGCGGAGAGGCCGTAAATATCGGTGTAGAACCAGGTCAAAAACATCGTTACCGAAGAGTAGACGATGCCGCAAGCGGCGTCGCCCATGCCGTATCCCAGTTTTTCTGCGATCGACAATTTAGTGTCATTTGCCACGAATCATTCCTCCCGAATTGAAGAGGCTTCAATGTAGGAGGATGAAAATCACAATCCTATTGTCATTTTTCGTACTGGCATTACGTTTTCTGGCAACTGCGTAAGTTGTCACATAACTGGACTATTTGTCATACATCTTTCAGTTTTGTGACCTCACACCAGGCGGAATACCGAGATGGCCGACTTAAGCTCACCGGTATGTCGCTGCTGCTGATGTGCCACCTGAATAGTCTGCGCCACGTGCTGTACGTTCTCCTGCACGCTGGCATCAATATGCGCAATGCTGCCTTTCATTTGCAGTACGCTGGTACGCTGCTGTTCGCTCATAGATGACAGCACGTCGACGCAGGCCTGTAAGCTGTTGATGTTATGGATAATCGCCGCCATGGTTTCCCCTGCCTGCTCAACCTGACTCGCTCCCTGATGCGTCCGCTCCACCGAGGTAGCAATCAATTGACGAATATCCCTCGCGGCACCCTCACAACGTAGCGCCAGCGTACGTACTTCCGCCGCAACAACCGCAAAACCTTTGCCATGAGCCCCCGCACGGGCGGCTTCCACGGAAGCGTTCAGCGACAAAATATTGGTCTGGAAGGCAATGCCGTCAATCAGCTCCAGAATGCCGTTAATTTTTAAGGATTCATCACGAATATGGATCATTGAGGTCATAGCCGAACGAATATTGTCCCCACCCTGACGGGCAACGTCGCTGGCTTGCATCGCCAGCGTACGCGCTTCGTTGGCCTTATCATTGGTGAGCGAGGCCGCGGCGGCTAATTGCTCCATTGCGCTGGCAGTCACCGCTAACGAGCGCGCCTGGTTATCGGTACGTTCAGACAGTGCGGTATTACGCTGAAGCAACGTTTGTGAAGCTTCCAGCAGTTGCGAGACGTTACCACTTACCTGCTCCAGCGTTTTGCGCATCGCGTCCAGCGTCAGACTAAAGGTACGGGCAAACGGAGAGCGGCTGGTTTTAGCATCGTGCGCCAGCGTCAGGTAGCCGGATTCCCGGTTAATTACCGCAGCAAGCTTTGCCACTTCGCTGGCCGAACGCGCATCCTGTTCCATGCGCACGGCGAGGAACACCAAAAATACCGTCTGCGCCACGACATACACCCCGTGCATGACAACCATATGCAGGCCGGTGTGCATAAAGACGGTAATATTGAAAAGACCATATTCCTGCAAATAATTAAAGGTCAGGTGATGCAGCGCAATCACTCCGGCCCCCATCATTAATGGCCGCCAGTCTCGCCACGCCAACAGCGCTGAGAGCAGGACAAAAACAGAAAAATGGTATTCGGTTTCACCACCACCAAGCTGAATAAGCAGCGCAGAATAAGCCATTAAAATAACAGCATACACCAGGCGGGTGAGTAATTTACCGGCAAAGAGTAGCGTCATTATCGTCGCCAGCACCGATAGAATGCTCGCCGCGATTAGCGCCAGCGTGAAGTTCTCATTCATACCGCCAACACCCAGCGACACGGCCCACATCACCCAGCTTAGTACCAGCAGTAGCCGGTCTGCTCTTTGACGAATTGAGGATAATGAAAACAGATCGTGATGCAATCCATCGGCATCTTTTGCAGTTGTTATAGCCATATTATTTTCCGTCCGCCGCAGGTGTTTTATATTATTGTTAGCGTTCAGGATTAAGCGTAGAAAGGTTATTTATGGCTAGCCACTACAAGGTTAAAAATATATTGATGAAATGAAGTCAGGCTAAATATTATTTAACCCATACTGTTATCGCTGGAGAATAATAAGACTTAAGGGAAATATTTATTGAGTAAGCAGTAAAATAGCGAATGGCGCATAAAATGCGCCATTCGGGAGACTTACTTTTTCGCGACGGTTTCTTCGCCGACGAGGCCAATCTTCAGATAGCCCGCCTGATGCAAGGTATCCATCACCTTCATCATCGTTTCGTAATCTACCGTTTTATCGGCACGGAAGAAGACGGTGGTATCTTTCTTGCCTTCCGTCAGCGCATCGAGCGACGTCACCATGTTGTCATCAGTAATCGGTTCGTTGCCGAGGAACATGGATTTGTCCGCTTTCACCGACAGATAAATCGGTTTTTCCGGACGCGGCTGCGGTTGGCTAGAGGAGGCCGGCAGATTAACTTTCACATCCACGGTCGCCAACGGAGCAGCCACCATGAAGATAATCAGCAGTACCAACATAACGTCGATAAACGGCGTTACGTTGATGTCATGCATTTCGCCGGTATCGTCCAGATTTTCATTAAGACGCATAGCCATGGGGCATTAACCTACTCGTAATTTCTGGGCGGTACGAACCGGATGTACGCCGCTGGCGCTAAGATCCAGATCGCGGCTTTGCAGCAGCAATACCTGAGCAGCAACATCGCTGAGGTTCGCTTTGAAGCCACCGATAAGACGCGCAAAGATGTTGTAGATAACAACCGCAGGAATCGCAGCAAACAGGCCAATTGCCGTTGCCAGCAGGGCTTCTGCGATACCAGGTGCGACGACCGCCAGGTTAGTGGTTTGCGTTTGAGCAATCCCGATGAAGCTGTTCATGATACCCCACACGGTACCAAACAGGCCGACGAACGGGGAGATTGCACCGATAGTCGCCAGGAAGCCATTGCCGCGTCCCATGTGACGCCCAACCGCCGCCACGCGACGCTCAAGACGGAAACCGGTACGCTCTTTAATGCCTTCGTTGTCTTCCGAACCCGCAGAGAGCTCCAGCTCGTTCTGCGCTTCGTTAATTAACTGACTGCTCAAGCTGCGGGCATCAAACGCCGTCGCCACTTCGCTCGCCTGGTTAAGGGAACGTACGTCACCTAACAGTTTTTGTTCGCGCTTGAGGCGGCGCTTATGGGCGAGAAGTTCGGCACCCTTGCTGAAGAAAATAGCCCAGGTGACGACGGATGCCAGTATCAGACCAATCATGACCACTTTAACCACGATGTCGGCATGTTGATACATACCCCAAACGGAGAGATCCGCCTGCATCAAATTATTACCCACTGTGTATCTCCAGGACATAAATCACAAAATCTGAGCACAATAATATCAAAAAAACTTCGAATTGATAGTAGTTCTCATTAGTATTTGCATATTGACCTAAATCACACTTATTTTCCTTGCGCTTACGCAGTAAAAAAGTTTTCCGCGCGCGTTAAAGCAAAATTTTCTACTGTATGCATGTGAAACGGTACACCCTCTCTGCAATCGTGTTAGTTTAGACGTCCAGACGTATAAAAACAGGTAAACACAAGATGGCAGACAAGCACCTCGATACCGCGCTGGTTAACGCCGGACGCAGCAAGAAATTTACGCAAGGATCGGTGAACAGCGTGATTCAGCGTGCCTCCTCGCTGGTCTTTGAAACGGTGGCTGCCAAGAAACATGCCACCCACAACCGCGCTAACGGCGAGCTGTTTTACGGACGTCGCGGGACCTTAACCCACTTCTCCTTACAAGAAGCGATGTGCGAGCTGGAAGGCGGTGCAGGCTGCGCCCTGTTCCCCTGTGGTGCGGCGGCGGTCGCGAATACGATTCTGGCGTTTGTCGAGCAGGGTGACCATATTCTGGTGACCAATACCGCCTATGAACCTACCCAGGATTTCTGTTCCAAAATTCTCGGCAAACTGGGCGTGACAACAAGTTGGTTTGATCCCTTGATTGGCGAGGAGATTGCAGCGCTTGTTCAGCCCAATACTAAAGTGGTGTTCCTTGAATCCCCGGGTTCCATCACTATGGAAGTACACGACGTTCCGGCAATTGTTGCCGCCGTGCGCCGCGTGGCACCGGACGCCATCATCATGATCGATAACACCTGGGCGGCGGGTATTTTGTTTAAAGCGCTGGAATTCGGCATCGATATCTCCATTCAGGCGGGCACCAAATACCTGATTGGCCACTCCGATGCGATGGTGGGTACCGCGGTCTCTAACGAACGGTGCTGGGCGCAGCTGCGTGAGAATGCCTATCTGATGGGCCAGATGCTTGATGCCGACACGGCCTATATGACCAGCCGCGGCCTGCGAACGCTGGGCGTGCGTTTACGTCAGCACCATGAAAGCAGCCTGAAAGTCGCCGAATGGCTCGCCCAGCAGCCACAGGTTGAACGCGTCAACCATCCTGCACTGCCGGGCAGTAAAGGGCATGAGTTCTGGAAACGTGACTTTACGGGCAGCAGCGGCTTGTTCTCGTTCGTTCTGAAAAAGCATTTAACTCAGGATGAACTGGCAACCTACCTCGATAATTTCACCTTGTTCAGCATGGCGTATTCGTGGGGCGGCTTCGAGTCGTTGATCCTGGCGAATCAACCAGAAGAGCTTCAGGACATTCGTCCCGACGGCAAAATTGATTTCAGCGGCACCCTGATTCGCGTTCATATCGGTTTAGAAAACGTTGACGATCTGATTGCGGATTTATCAGCAGGTTTTTCACGCATCGTGTAACATAACCTCAAGCCCGGCGTCGCCTGGCGCCGGGTGTAAACCAATCCCGCATTGTTGTCAGTAATTCAGAACAACGTCGCTTCATTTGTTGCGCACACGATCAAGGTGTTCTTCATCTTTCACGCGTACAATGGGCGAAAATGCTGTTCCACAGGAATGTTCATGGTCGTAATTCAAGATATTGTCGCCGCGCTTTGGCAGCACGATTTTGCTGCTCTGGCGAATCCGCACGTTGTGGGGATCGTTTATCTGGTCATGTTTGCCACACTGTTTCTGGAAAACGGCCTGCTTCCCGCGTCATTTTTACCCGGTGATAGCCTGTTGCTATTGGCGGGCGCGCTCATTGCGAAGGGCGTGATGGGCTACGTGCCGACACTCATTATCCTGACGACCGCCGCCAGTCTGGGCTGTTGGCTAAGCTATCTTCAGGGTCGCTGGTTGGGAAACACCCGTGTGGTAAAGAGCTGGATGTCACAGCTGCCGGATAAATACCTTCAGCGTGCAACCTGCATGTTTGACAGACACGGTTTGCTGGCACTCCTGGCGGGACGTTTTCTGGCATTTGTGCGCACCTTACTGCCTACAATGGCGGGGATTTCCGGGCTGCCTAACCGTCGTTTCCAGTTGTTCAACTGGCTGAGCGCGCTGTTGTGGGTCGCTGTGGTGACCGGTCTGGGCTATGCCTTGAGCATGATTCCGTTTGTGAAACGCCACGAAGACCAGGTGATGACCTGTTTGATGATCCTGCCGATTGTTCTGCTGGTCGCGGGTCTTTTGGGCACGGTTATCGTGGTGATTAAGAAAAAATACTGCGACGCGTGATTGCGTCGTCGGGTCAGACGCCGAGCCTCGCCCGGGCTACGATTTGCCCGGTTTCACCATACCGAATTTGACCGGGCTACGGCATTTGACGTTGTAGCTCGGCCAAGCGCAGCGCCGCCGGGGTTGGCCCCGCACTACATCCCGCGTAATCTTGCCGCATCTTCCCCCGGCGTCATGCCGAAATAGCGCTTAAACTCGCGGCTAAACTGCGATGCGCTTTCATAGCCTACCTGCATCGCCGCCGCGCTGGCCTTCAGGCCATCATGCACCATCATCATCCTCGCTTTGTGCAAGCGGTAAGCTTTCAGATATTGCAGCGGCGACGTGCTGGTCACGGATTTAAAATTATGGTGGAACGCTGACAAACTCATATTCGCCTCGGCAGCCAGTTGGTCAACGCTCAGCGTTTCGGTGTACTGGCCCTCAATACGCTTTAGCACCCGGCTAATTTGGCTGAAATGCGTTTGACGGCTCACCAGCGCCATCAGCGCCCCGCCGCGCGGCCCGGTCAATACGTGATACAGCATTTCGCGGATGATCTGCTTACCCAGAATACGTGCGTCCAGCGGATGCTCCATGACATCCAGCAGTCGTTCTGCGGCACAAAGGATCTCATCTGATAACGTGGCGGAGTTAATGCCGCTTTCCGCAATCCCTGGGCGGAACAGCGTATCTTCCCCAATCTCCATCAGCAGTTCCTGCAACTGCAAAATATCGACATCAAGACGTAATCCGGCCAATGGCGCTTCTTCGGTCGCAAAAGTTTCACATTCGAAGGGTAAAGGTACGGTAAGCAGTAGGTATTCATTGGCATCGTATCGGAAGGTACGCTCATTGATATAACCGATTTTATAACCGGAAAAGAGAAAAACGATGCCAGGCCGGTACATCACCGGCGTGCGCGCATAAGGCTGTGTACCGTAAAGTAGCTGGATATCCGGCAGCAAGGCTCTCAGGTTTTGTTCTTTATTTTTCAGCTGCTTAGTTTTTTCTGTCAGCAGCGCACAGATCTCTTCACGGTTCATCAACGAACGCTCCAGTTCCCTTTTACGACGCTATCATTCTGGCTGTGATTAACGTATTTCTCCAGCCCTATGGAGAAATAGGCAAGACAAACGCAGAAATGTGCATTGAGGGCTGCGGCTGCGAAGACCACAATGGTGTCATTCGGCGGTAACCCCTCACCGCCCTCTTTTTCACCCACCGATAAGGGAACGAGCCATGTTTAATTTTGATCTTCACACCCCAACCCGCATTCTGTTCGGCAAAGGCGCTATCGAAAATCTGCGCGCTCAAATCCCTGCTGACGCACGTGTTCTGGTCACCTACGGCGGCGGCAGCGTAAAAAAAACCGGCGTACTGGATCAGGTGCTGGATGCACTCAAAGGTCTGGACGTGCTGGAATTTGGCGGCATTGAACCAAACCCATCGTATGAAACGCTGATGAACGCGGTGAAAATTGCCCGCGAACAGAAAGTGACCTTCCTGCTGGCTGTCGGCGGCGGTTCCGTACTCGACGGTACCAAATTTATCGCCGCAGCGGCGCACTACGACGTCAATATCGACCCGTGGGAAATCCTTGAAACTTACGGCAGCAAAGTCACCAGCGCAATCCCAATGGGCTCTGTACTGACGCTGCCAGCGACCGGTTCTGAATCAAACAAAGGTGCCGTCGTTTCACGTAAAACTACCGGTGACAAACGCGCGTTTATGTCACCACACGTACAGCCGGTATTCGCCATTCTTGACCCGGTTTACACCTACACTCTGCCTCCTCGTCAGGTTGCGAACGGCGTGGTTGACGCCTTTGTTCACACAGTTGAGCAGTACGTCACCTATCCGGTTGATGGCAAAATTCAGGATCGCTTTGCGGAAGGTATTTTGCTGACGCTGGTCGAAGACGGCCCGAAAGCGCTGCAAGAACCAGAAAACTACGCTGTGCGCGCCAACATCATGTGGGCAGCAACTCAGGCTCTGAACGGTCTGATTGGCGCAGGCGTCCCGCAGGACTGGGCGACGCATATGCTGGGCCACGAGCTGACCGCAATGCACGGTCTGGATCACGCCCAAACGCTGGCTATCGTTCTGCCTTCTCTGTGGAATGAAAAGCGTGATACCAAACGCGCTAAGCTGCTGCAATACGCCGAACGCGTGTGGAATATTACCGAAGGTTCTGACGATGCGCGTATCGATGCTGCCATCGCCGCAACCCGTAGCTTCTTCGAACAGATGGGCGTGCCAACTCGCTTCTCCGACTACGGTCTGGACGGCAGCTCAATCCCGGCGCTGCTGAAAAAACTCGAAGAACACGGTATGACCAAACTGGGTGAAAATCAGGATATTACCCTCGACGTGAGCCGTCGTATTTACGAAGCAGCACGTTAATCGTTTTCCGCTTAGCCTTTCGTTTTTGCATATTTAGACCAAACTTATTCCTACAAACCTTCTCGGGCTCGCCCCGAGAAGTTCGTGAAAAGGAGAAATGCATGACAAATCCAACCGTGATTAAGCTGCACGATGGCAATGTAATGCCGCAGTTGGGCCTGGGCGTATGGCAGGCCAGCAATGAAGAGGTAGTCACCGCAGTTCATAAGGCTGTCGAGGTGGGCTACCGGTCTATTGATACCGCCGCCGCATACAAAAACGAATCGGGAGTCGGTAAAGCGATTAGCAGTGCGGGTATTCCTCGCGAGGATCTGTTTATCACCTCCAAGCTGTGGAACGATGCACATTTACGCCCTGCCGAAGCCCTACAGGAGAGCCTGGAACATCTTAAGCTCGACTATCTTGATCTGTATTTAATCCATTGGCCCGTACCTGCCATCGACCATTATGTTGAAGCCTGGAAAGGGCTGATTGAGCTGCAAAAGCAGGGGCTGGTCAAGAGCATCGGCGTGTGTAACTTCCAGGTGCCTCACCTGCAACGCTTGATTGATGAAACAGGCGTTGCACCGGTGATTAACCAGATTGAGCTCCATCCGCTAATGCAGCAACGTCAGTTAAATGCCTGGAACGCCACGCACAAAATTCAGACCGAATCCTGGAGCCCGCTCGCACAGGGTGGTGAAGGTGTTTTCGATCAGAAAATCACTCATAAACTGGCAGAGAAATACGGTAAAACGCCTGCGCAGATTGTGATCCGCTGGCACCTCGACAAAGGCCTTGTGGTGATCCCGAAATCGGTCACGCCATCGCGCATTGCGGAAAACTTTGATGTCTGGGATTTCCGTCTGGATAAAGACGAATTGACCGACCTCACCGCACTGGATAAGGGCAAACGTTTAGGCCCGGATCCGGATCAATTCGGCGGTTAACTCTTCAAGCCCGGCTCTCGCCGGGCTTTTTCAGAAATCATCAATACCCTTCCCCCGCTCGACGTTGTTAACTTGCCCGATGACTTTTCATCTTCAGGGACGTACTCATGAAATCACTGGCGACATGGCCGTTGCTGTTTATTTTCATTCTTCTGAACTTTGTCCCAACGGCTCAGGCCGGCATGCCGTTGTTATCACCCGAGCAGACTATCAGACAGGTTTATCAACCCTATACCGGTGATACCGCCTACGCTAAATTTGACCCATCCTCGTTTTCTGCGCGACTGCGCCAGGCCATTACGCTAGATGAAAAATTAACCTTGCCAGGCGACGGGAACTGGCTTGACGCCGATCCCCTCTGTAATTGCCAGGATTTTCAACATCTGGTACTAGAAAACGTCACGGTTGAACAGAAATATGCCGGACACGCTGATGCCAAAGTGCGCTTTCGCCCCTTTAGTGACAACCCGGAGACTGTCTCACAGACGCTACGCCTGGTCGCAGAAGGCAATCGCTGGGTCGTTGATGACATCATCAGCAATGAAAACAGCCTGTACCACTCCCTTAATAGCAATAATCAGCAAACGCTCGCCGCCCTTGCCGCCATGCAAAGAGAGCAGCCACAGGATTATGTTCGCGCCTTGTTCGAGCATCTTAACGATGCCACCTGGCCGTGGACGTGGGTCGTTTCTGACGACTACCGTCAGGCGGTGGAGATTTATGAGCAAGCAGCCTTTCATACCGATACCGACAAAACCCATGACTGGCAGTATCTCTATGCCAATCCACTGTGCAACTGTGATGCCACGAAGTTTGTCAGCCTCAATGCGCTTAAGGTCGTTGAGCACACCGCCACCAGCGCTCGTGTTCAAGTGAAGCTCATGCTGGGCAATAACAGTCAACAATCCTCATTCTCTCAGGTCCTCAATCTACAACGCATTGAAGGTGACTGGACGGTCGCGGATGTGGTTCGCCCACAAGAGGGAAGTTTGCTGGCACAGATGCGCGCCACAACATCAAAGATGGAGAAAGGAAACTAATAATAAAAAAGGGAATGGAAGCCCGTTCAGGCTCCATTCCCTTTCACTCACCCACTAACCGATTAACGTGAGGCGGTTTTCACGCGTTTTTTGGTATTCGCATTGGCTTTCGGCGTTTGACGCTGATGCTCTACCGGCGTGTGCTTGGTCAGCGCCGGACGCGTATTACGATTCAGGCGACGCGCTTCGCGCATTTCATCAATCGTCGGTGCCGGTACCAGACAGTCACGACGGCTGCCAATCAGGTGCTTTTTACCCATGTTCTCCAGCGCCTGACGAATCAGCGGCCAGTTAGCCGGATCGTGATAGCGCAGCAGCGCTTTGTGCAGACGACGCTGCTTATCACCTTTCGGGATCACCACGTCTTCACTCTTATAACCAATCTTACTCAGCGGGTTCTTGCCGGTGTAATACATGGTGGTCGAGTTTGCCAGCGGTGACGGATAGAAGTTCTGCACCTGATCCAGGCGGAAACGACGCTGCTTCAGCCACAGCGCCAGATTCACCATATCTTCATCACGCGTACCCGGGTGCGCGGAGATAAAGTACGGAATCAGATACTGCTCTTTACCCGCCTGTTTTGAAAAGGTATCAAACAGTTCTTTGAAGCGGTCATAGCTGCCCATCCCCGGCTTCATCATCTTAGACAGCGGCCCTTCTTCGGTATGTTCCGGGGCAATCTTCAGATAACCACCGACGTGGTGCGTCGCCAGTTCTTTAATGTAGCGCGGGTCTTCCACGGCAATGTCATAACGTACGCCAGAAGCGATAAGGATCTTTTTAATCCCTTTCAGATCACGAGCGCGACGGTAGAGATTGATCGTCGGTTCGTGGTTGGTGTCCATGTGCTCGCAAATACTTGGATAGACACAGGACAGACGACGACAGGTTTGCTCGGCGCGCGGTGACTTACAGCGCAGCATATACATGTTGGCCGTTGGGCCGCCAAGATCGGAGATAATACCGGTAAAACCAGGAACGGTGTCACGAATGGCTTCGATTTCGTTAACAATCGAATCTTCAGAACGGCTTTGGATAATACGCCCTTCGTGCTCGGTAATTGAACAGAAGGAACAGCCGCCGAAGCAGCCGCGCATGATGTTAATCGAGAAGCGGATCATCTCGTAGGCCGGAATGCGCGCATCGCCATATGAAGGATGCGGAACACGCTTATACGGCAGCGCAAACACGCTATCCATCTCTTCAGTAGACAGTGGAATCGCCGGTGGGTTGACCCAAATATAGCGCTCACCGTGTTTTTGCATCAGCGCACGTGCACAACCTGGGTTGGTTTCATGATGAAGAATACGTGACGCGTGTGCGTAAAGGACTTTGTCGCCTTTCACCTTCTCAAAAGAAGGCAACAGCACGTAGGTTTTTTCCCACGGCTTCGGACGTGCCGGCTGGACGGTCACGCGCTTGGCTTCTTGTTTTGGCGGCGCCACGGTTTTGTTATCAGCGCACGGCAGATCTTCACCGTACGGATGCGGAATAGGGTCGATTTTGCCCGGCATATCCAGGCGAGTGGAATCCACCCCGCTCCAGCCCGGCAGCGCTTCTTTTACCATGATGGCGGTGTTACGCACATCGCGGATATGGCCGATAGGTTCACCAGCAGCCAGACGGTGCGCGACTTCCACCAATGGACGCTCGCCGTTACCGAACATCAACATGTCGGCTTTGGAGTCGACCAGCACCGAGCGACGCACGGTATCAGACCAGTAATCATAGTGCGCAGTACGACGTAGGCTGGCTTCGATACCGCCCAGGATCACCGGCACATCTTTCCACGCTTCTTTACAGCGTTGGGTATACACAAGCGTCGCGCGGTCCGGGCGTTTGCCCGCCACGTTACCTGCGGTGTAAGCATCGTCATGACGCAGCTTGCGGTCTGCGGTATAACGGTTAATCATCGAGTCCATGTTGCCTGCGGTCACACCGAAGAACAGGTTCGGTTTGCCCAGACGCATAAACTCGTCTTTGCTGTTCCAGTCCGGCTGCGCGATGATCCCGACACGGAACCCCTGCGCTTCCAGCATACGACCACAAATCGCCATCCCAAAGCTTGGGTGGTCGACATAGGCGTCGCCGGTTACCAGAATGATGTCGCAGCTATCCCAGCCAAGTTGATCCATCTCTTCGCGTGACATCGGCAAAAACGGTGCCGGCCCAAAGCAGGCGGCCCAGTACTGCGGCCAGGAGAAAAGGTCGCGATCCGGTTGGATCAGGGAGATAGCGCTCATTATGCTTCCAAAAAAATGGTAAAAAAATAATCAAAGGTCGGGGATTATAAGCCTGAATGCCGTACGAATGAAGCGGGAATTTTAACGGATTGATAACCCGGCGTCGCGCTGCTCGGCCGGGCTATTGACGGCGTCACGATGACGCCGGAATTTTCTTAATTACGGCGCGGGGTTAACCAAAATTTGACCAATGGAGCCCCTGTCGGCCAGTTCCAGCGTCTGGCTGGAATACTGGAATGGGAAGTGCGGCCAGGATGGCTGAGCGTAATACACCAGCAGTTCAACCTGACCATCAACCCACACCGTATCTTTCCAGCCCCGGTCTTCCGGCATCGGCGTTGCGCCGTTGACGTTGCGGATCTGGAACATCACCCCTTCAATATGGAACGACTGCGGCGCGTCGGCACGAACCGTCCAGCGCTCCCAGGTTCCCTGCTGGGCGGTAATATCAATACGCTGCGGATCCCACAACTGACCGTTGATGCCCGGATCGTCGCCCAGCATGATATCGCGGCTGCGAATGGGAGTACCGCCGAGAATTTCCGCCGGCAATATGCGCATCGGTAAGTTATCGGTCACGAGCGGCAGCAGCCCCGTCGGGCGAAGGGTCAGCACCAGCGTCGAGATCAGGATACTTGAAGGTTCGAAGAATCCACGAATACGTTCCATGATGCTTGCCGACTCGCCACAGGTAATCGACACTTCATCACCGTTGGTCATATCCACCAGTACTTCCCGACGCTCACCTGGCGCCAGTGAGATCTGTGTGGCCGAGACGGGTGCGGGTAGAAAACCCTGATCGCTGGAGATAACGTGCAGCGCGCGTCCATCGCTCATTTGCAGTAAATAGCGGCGGGAGTTGGAGGCATTGAGCAAGCGCAAGCGCACCCAACCGCGAGAGACTTCCACATAGGGCCCCTGCACGCCATTAACCAACAGCGTATCGCCAACAAAACCGCCGCTGCCCGGTTCGTCGTACACCGGGGTACCGAAGTTATCCAGACGCTTATCCTGGATGATGACCGGGAAGTCATCGACTCCGTAGTGATTAGGGAATGGTAAGGACTTACTTACTTCATCTTCAATTAACCACATGCCCGCCAGGCCGTTATAAACCTGCTGTGCTGTATGGTTTGGCGTATTGGCCTGATACCACAGGGTTGCCGCACTCTGACGAATCGGCAACACCGGCGCCCAGTCGGCGTTCGGCGACATCATGCGTGCCGCACCGCCAATCAGCGGGCCCGGCACCTGCAAACCACGAATGGTCATGGCGACATTTTCAGTGAGTCGATTGCTGTAGATGAGCTTAACGTCATCGCCTTTCCAGACGCGGATAGTTGGCCCAAGGTAGCGGCCATTGATACCCCATACGTACGCGCGGGTGCCTTCTGAAAAGGACCAGTGCGTCCGCTGCATCGTTAAGAAAAGCGGCTGTCCACGGCGAGACTCCAGCAGCGGAGGTACCGGCAGCACAGGCTGTTTACCTGCGGCCTGAGCCCTCAGCGGCACAGCGCCCGCACAAAGCGCAACGCCCGAAGCCTGAATAAACTGACGCCGACTGAGTGACATATAAGCTCCATCAAAACTGACAAATCAAAAGGGGAAATCACTTTCCCAACAGCAAAACAGCATACAACGTAGGCATCAGCCCACGTCGTGGGGCGTTTTTACACTTTACCGGCAGACTCGCGCTCGGCCACTTCCTGATCCAGCTCGGCAATTTTTGCCTTCATGACTTCACGGCAATGTTTAGCTAAATCACGAACCTGATCTTTACTCCAGGCGCTGGTATCGATGGGTGGCAGCATTTCAACAATCACCAGACCGTTATTCCAGCGGTTAAGTTTAATCTTATTTGAGGTGTTTGAAACACAGACCGGAATAATCGGTACCCCCGCCGCAATCGCCGCATGAAATGCGCCGGTTTTAAACGGCAGCAGCCCACGGCCCCGGCTTCGCGTGCCTTCCGGGAACATCCAGAAAGAGATCTTGCGGGTCTTAAACGATTTGACCACCTGGGCGATAGTGCTATGCGCAGCAGCGCGGTTATTACGGTCAATCAGCAAGTTACCGGTTAACCAGTAAATCTGACCGAAGAATGGGATCCACACCAGGCTCTTTTTCCCGACAGTCACCGTTGGCGGTTGCACGATATTCGCCGCCGTCACCATGTCGTAGTTATTCTGGTGGTTCGCAATATAGATAGCGTTACCGTAGCTTTCAGCATCCGCTGGCTTACGAAGCTCGACTTTTAAACCAAAAACGGATGACAGACGGCCAAACAGACGGCCAAAAGTAGAAACATGTTTTGGATTGCGTGGGCTGAACAGGCAATAGATACAGCCAAAAATGCAGACCAGAATGCAATAAATGACAACAATAATCATACGTAAAATTGATAGCATAGCGTCCTCTGAACCCTGTACCGCTTAGAATTGTACCCGTTATGATGACGACGAAGGCGCAACAAGCATCCTTACCATAGACGACAAACGGGGCATATAGAGACCGGATAGGGCTTTGTTACTTGCAGACCCCTGCAAAAGGGTATTGTTAATCGCAATCACCGAATTAACAACGGTTTTATCGACTCTATTATTCCCCCCGCCTGACGACGGGGGGAGGAAGATTACTCTTCGCTGTTGCCCACGTGAGCACGTTTCGGCGAATCAATCTCAACGCGGTCAATTTTTTGCAAACCGCGCATCAGCGTACCGCGACGACCGCGTTCACCCGTCACTTTCTGCAACTCTTCCGGACGCAGTTTGATCTTACGTTTACCCACGTGGAAGGTCAGCGTGCTTTGTGGTGGCAGAATGTAGAGGTGCGCCAGGCTATCAACACCGCTCGCCGCTTCCGCCGAAGGGATGTTGATAATCTTGTTACCCTTACCTTTCGATAACTGCGGCAAATCACTCAACGGGAACATCAGCATCCGGCCCGCCGAGGTAATTGCCAACAGCATGTCAGATTCGTCTTCCACCACCAGCGGCGGCATAACGTGGGCATTTTCCGGCAGTGAGATCAGCGCCTTGCCCGCACGGTTACGCGCGACCAGATCGTTGAAGGTACACAGGAAACCATAGCCAGCGTCGGAGGCCAGCAGCAATTTCTGTTCTTCGCCTTCCATCAGCATATGTTCAACCGTAGCACCCGGTGGCAACGTCAGCTTGCCGGTTAACGGCTCGCCCTGCCCACGTGCGGACGGTAGTGTAATCGGGTCAATGGCATAACTACGGCCGGTTGTGTCGACAAACACCACCGGCTGATTGCTCTTACCTTTCACCGATGCTTTCCAGCTATCGCCGGATTTGTAACTCAAACCTTGTGCATCAATATCATGGCCTTTGGCGCTACGCACCCAGCCCATCTGCGACAGCACGATAGTGACCGGCTCAGACGGCAGCATGTCGTGATCGCTCATGGCTTTCGCTTCTTCACGCTCACGCAGCGGCGAACGACGGTCGTCACCAAAGGCATCAGAGTCAGCCTGCAGCTCTTTCTTCAGCAGGTTACTCATTTTGCGTTCAGAGGCGAGGATAGCCTGCAGCTGATCGCGCTCTTTAGCTAAATCATCCTGCTCGCCGCGGATCTTCACTTCTTCCAGTTTGGCGAGGTGGCGTAATTTCAGCTCAAGGATCGCTTCAGCCTGCGTTTCGCTGATACCAAAACGCGACATCAGCGCGGGCTTTGGCTCATCTTCACGGCGGATGATCTCAATCACTTCATCAATGTTGAGGAACGCCACCAGCAAACCTTCGAGGATATGCAGGCGTTTGAGGACTTTTTCCAGACGATAGTTCAGACGACGACGTACCGTATCACGACGGAATGCCAGCCATTCGGTGAGGATCTCCAGCAGATTTTTCACCGCCGGGCGACCGTCGAGGCCGATCATGTTCAGGTTGATACGGTAGCTTTTTTCTAAATCGGTGGTGACGAACAGGTGGTTCATCACCGGCTCCATATCCACACGATTAGAACGCGGCACAATCACCAGACGCGTCGGGTTCTCGTGGTCAGACTCGTCACGCAGATCGTCGACCATCGGCAGCTTTTTATTGCGCATCTGCGCCGCAATCTGCTCCAGCACTTTGGCACCGGAAACCTGATGCGGCAGCGCGGTAATCACCACCGCACCGTCTTCTTTATGCCACACCGCACGCATGCGCACGGAGCCACGGCCATTCTGGTAAATTTTGCGGATTTCCGCGCGAGGAGTGATGATTTCCGCTTCGGTCGGGTAGTCCGGCCCTTGCACAATATCCAGCACTTCATCGAGGGTCGTCTGCGGTTTTTCAATAAGCGTAATCGCCGCTTTTGCCACTTCGCGCAGGTTGTGCGGCGGAATGTCCGTCGCCATGCCTACGGCAATACCGGTGGTGCCGTTTAGCAGAATGTTCGGCAGACGCGCAGGCAGCATTTTCGGCTCCTGCATCGTACCATCGAAGTTCGGTGCCCAATCGGCGGTGCCCTGGCCTAGCTCGCTCAACAGTAGTTCAGCGTACTTTGACAGACGTGATTCGGTATAACGCATTGCTGCGAATGACTTCGGATCGTCCGGCGCCCCCCAGTTCCCCTGACCATCAACCAGTGGATAACGGTAAGAGAACGGTTGCGCCATCAGCACCATCGCTTCATAACAGGCGCTATCGCCGTGCGGATGGTACTTACCCAATACGTCGCCGACGGTACGGGCGGATTTTTTAAATTTGGCGCTGGCGTTCAGTCCCAGCTCTGACATCGCATAAACGATGCGGCGCTGTACCGGCTTTAAACCATCGCCAATAAACGGCAACGCCCTGTCCATGATGACGTACATGGAATAGTTTAAGTAGGCGTTTTCCGTGAATTCATGTAGCGCAAGGCGCTCTGCCATATCGCTCATTAACTGGGGATCCTCAATCTGCATGCTGACCGTACGGACGGCAATATTGCCGCAGATAATACCCTATCTCACGTTCTGAGTCACAGGGCGTGAGCCCAGTGCGAAAATCGTTAACACAGCGGCCATTTTCAGAGGGTTACGGAAACAAAAAGACCGGGACACCGCTGATGATGAGCGATGTCCCGGTCTTGACTGGCAGATGCTGCGCGATATTGCGCAGCATTTACGGCGTTACGGATTCACTTTGCGGATCTGCTTCACGTCGATTTCGACAGAATTCCAGTCCTTATCCACTTCACCCTGGATTTCTACCACGTCTTGCGGAGTGATGGTCAGACCGTTCCAGCGCTTGTGGTCGATATCCACATTCACGGTGCCGCTGGCATCTTTAAAGATGTACAGATCGTCTGAGATGCGTTCGATAATGTTACCGCGCAGGGTCACCCAGGTATCGTCACGCATTGATTTAGCGTTGGCTGAGGTGGTTACCGTACCGTTAGGCCCCACAAAGCCACCGGCTTGCGAGGTTGTCGTGGTGCTGCTCGGGCCGGAAAAACCGCCCTGGTTAGCAGCGAAGGCTGGCGCACAGGTCAGAGCCAGAACAGCAGCGATAGCAGCAAATTTCTTCATGATATGTTCTCCCTTTTTGGTTTCTGACACCTATTACACATGCCAATTCTTAACAATTTCTTAAGAGAAAAAAAGATTTATTTTTGCTGTACAGCGCCAGTGCGCGCGCGGTTTACTGAGGCTATACAGCAGCAGGCATGGAGCGTCAGATGCGCATTTTATTAATTGAAGACGACAAACTTATCGGTGACGGCATTAAAACCGGGTTGGGGAAAATGGGCTTTACCATCGACTGGTTCACCGAGGGTAAAGAAGGGAAAATCGCCCTTTATAGCGCGCCATACGATGCGGTGATCCTCGATCTGACGCTTCCCGGCATGGATGGGCTGGATATTTTGCGCGAATGGCGTGAGAAATCGCACGGTGAGCCGGTGTTGATTTTGACCGCCCGCGACGCGCTTAGCCAACGCGTGGAAGGTTTACGTCTTGGTGCCGACGACTATCTCTGCAAGCCGTTTGCGCTAATTGAAGTTGCCGCACGCCTGGAAGCGCTGATTCGCCGTGCCCACGGTCAAACCAGCAACGTGCTGCGCCACGGCGCGGTTGAACTCGATCCCGGAAAGTTAGTTGCGACGCTGGAGGGTGAACCACTCGCGCTCAAACCTAAAGAATTCGCCCTGCTGGAACTGCTGCTCCGCAACGTCGGACGCGTGCTGCCGCGTAAACTCATCGAAGAGAAGCTGTATAGCTGGGACGAAGAGGTCTCCAGCAACGCCATTGAGGTCCACGTCCATCATCTGCGCCGCAAGCTCGGCAGCCATTTTATCCGTACCGTTCACGGTATCGGCTACACCCTGGGTGACCAATGAATCTGCTCCGCCGCCTGAGTCTGCGTTTTCGCCTGACTCTGATTTTTGTCCTGCTCGCCGCCGTCGCCTGGTGCTTTGCCAGCGCCATCGCCTGGAAGCAGACCACCGACAAACTCGATAAGCTGTTCGATACCCAGCAGATGTTATTTGCTAAACGTATCAGCGCCATGGATTTCGCCGACCTGCAGTCCTCGCGCCAATGGATACGTGAGCCGAAAAAGGTCAAACACGGTCATCTTGATGATGACGTGCTGGCCTTCGCTATCTACACCATCGATGGCAAAATGGTGATGCATGACGGCGAAAACGGCCCCTACATTCCCTATCATTACCGCCGCGAAGGCTTTGATGACGGGCGGCTTAGCAACGATGACGACAGCTGGCGCTTTTTGTGGCTTACCACCGCGGATAAAAAATACCGAATTGTCGTCGGCCAGGAGTGGGATTACCGCCGGGAGATGGCGCTGGATATCATTACCAGCCAGCTCACCCCGTGGCTTATCGCCCTGCCGGTGATGTTTTTGCTGCTGATACTGTTGCTGAGCCGCGAATTGGCGCCGCTAAAAAAACTGACCCGCACGCTACGCCTGCGCGATCCGGATGCCAATGATCCACTTGATACCCACGGCGTCCCCAGTGAAGTGCGCCCGCTGCTGGATGCGCTAAACCAACTGTTCCGCCGTACTCACGATATGATGACCCGTGAACGTCGTTTTACCTCCGACGCCGCCCATGAACTGCGCAGTCCGCTGACCGCGCTGCGGGTACAGGCTGAAGTGGCGCAGATGTCGCAGGACGATCCCGAAAGCCAGCGTAAAGCGCTTAACCAATTACATGCCGGTATCGACCGCGCGACCCGTCTGGTTGAGCAGCTACTCACCCTCTCCCGCCTCGACTCTCTCGAGCAGCTTGCTGATGTGCAAACGGTCAACCTTGACGATCTGCTGCAATCTTCGGTGATGGACGCTTACCATGCGGCGCAAAAGGCGGGCATTGAAATCCGCCTGCATCTGCACGCCCAGCAGGTTAGCCGCACCGCGCAACCGCTGCTGCTAAGTCTACTGGTACGCAACCTACTGGATAATGCCGTGCGCTACAGCCCGTCGGGCAGCACGGTCGATGTAACGCTTGAGCAAAGCCACTTTACCGTGCGTGATAACGGGCCGGGAATCAGCCCGGAAGCGCTAGCACGCATTGGCGAACGCTTCTATCGTCCACCGGGACAGGATGAAACCGGAAGCGGGCTGGGGCTGTCGATAGTGCAGCGGATTGCGACGCTGCATGGGATGACGGTCACCTTTGATAATGCGGCTGAAGGGGGTTTTGAAGTCACAGTGAGGTGGTAGTCAAAGTCAGAAAGCGAGTCTGACATAGCACATCCTTGCGCTATTTTTGCTAAAATCGCAAAAGACTTTGCACATTTTGTACATTTAACCGCTTTAATGACCCGAGTATTATTGCCGACAAACGTATTTCCCTGAGGATAAAAAATGAGCAACATCCTGATTGTCAACGGCGCAAAAAAATTCGGTCACTCTAACGGTCAACTGAACGACACCCTGACTGAAGTCGCGGAGACCTTCCTGCGCGACCTCGGGCATGATGTTAAAGTGGTTCGTGCGGACGGTGACTATGACGTGAAAGCCGAAGTACAAAACTTCCTGTGGGCTGACACCGTTATCTGGCAGATGCCGGGCTGGTGGATGGGCGCGCCATGGACCGTCAAAAAATATATCGATGACGTGTTCACCGAAGGTCACGGCTCTTTGTACGCCAGCGATGGTCGTACTCGCTCTGACGCGAGCAAGAAATATGGCTCCGGCGGTCTGATTCAGGGCAAAACCTATATGCTGTCGCTGACCTGGAACGCACCGATGGAAGCCTTTACCGATAAAGATCAGTTCTTCCACGGCGTGGGCGTTGACGGCGTTTATCTGCCGTTCCACAAAGCGAATCAGTTCCTGGGAATGGAAGCGCTGCCGACCTTTATCACCAACGACGTGATTAAAATGCCTGACGTTCCACGCTACGTTGCAGAATACCGCGAGCATCTTGGGAAAATTTTTGGTTAACTGGTAGGCAGGAATTAGAAGGAGTTAATCATGTTGACAGTTATTGCTGAAATCCGCACTCGTCCAGGACAACATCACCGTCAGGCGGTGCTGGATCAGTTCGCTAAAATTATCCCGACAGTACTGAAAGAAGAAGGTTGCCACGGCTATGCGCCGATGGTCGACAATGCCGCTGGCGTAAGTTTCCAGACTACCGCACCCGATTCCATTGTGATGATTGAGCAGTGGGAAAGCATCGCGCATCTTGAAGCCCATCTGCAAACCCCGCATATGAAAGCCTACGGCGAAGCGGTAAAAGGCGATGTTCTGGAAATGAATATTCGTATTCTTGAACCCGGCGTCTGATTAGCACAGGCCTGATAAGCATAGCGCCATCAGGCTGTTAATCGCAGTTTGCCGGATGGCGGCGCTAGCGCCTTATCCGGCCTACTTTTTCTCCACCTGCTATGCTTATTCAGTCTTCATGTTCAACAGGAGGAATGAAATGGGCATTTTTAATTTTGTGAAAGAGGCCGGTGAAAAGCTCTGGGACAGTCTGACTGACCACGGCGGGCAAGGCGATAAAGCCGCTGAGCATCTTAAGAAGCTGAATATCCCCGGCGCCGATAAAGTTCAAATCAACATTACCGATGGTAAGGCCAGCGTAACCGGCAACGGTTTGACGCAGGAAGAGAAAGAAAAAATCCAGGTTGCGGTGGGCAATATCGCTGGCGTCAGCGAAGTTGAAAACAACATCACAACAACCGATACCCACGATGAAGCGACCTACTACACGGTCAAATCAGGCGATACTCTAAGCGCCATTTCCAAAACGGTCTACGGCAACGCCAATCTGTACAACAAAATCTTCGAAGCTAACCGCCCTATGCTATCCAGCCCGGATAAAATTTATCCTGGCCAGACTTTGCGTATTCCAAAAGCATAATGACAAACAGGTCGCCCTCTCACTGAGAGAGCGACCTACATAGATTACCAGTACAGCTTCCAGCTCTGCGTCATGCGCACCAGCGCTTCCACATAGAAGTAATCTCCCCAGCTACAGCACTCATCCACGCCTTTATCGCTGGCGAAGTGATAAACCGAGTGTTTCAGTACGCCGGTGCCCGGCTCATCCAGCCCCATCAGATAGTGTTTAGACAGCGATGACATCATGCCCATCGCCCACTGCTGATAGCGTTCACGATCCGGATCGGTCGTCGGTAAATGCTTCACCAGCTCCAGCAGACCGCAGACGGCAATCGCGGCCGATGACGAGTCTCGCAGTGCATCGGTGCCAACCAGCGCCAAATCCCAATGACAGACAGCATCTTCCGGCAAACGATTGAGGAAGTAATTAGCCAGCTTTTTCGACAGGCTAATCAGTTCTTTATCGCCGGTATAGAGGAAGCTCAGCATAAAGCCATAAATTCCCCACGCCTGACCACGTGACCAGCAAGAATCATCGGCATAGCCCTGCTGGGTTTTGCCAAAGCGCGGCGCGCCGGTCTGCACATCCATATAATAGGTGTGGTAGGTCGAAGCGTCGTCGCGCACCAGATATTTTGCCGACTGGCGAACGTGGGCGCGGGCGGCATCAGCAAAGCGCGGATCGCCGGTCTGCTCAGTCGCCCAGTACAGCAACGGCAGGTTCATGGTGCAGTCGATAATCATGCGCCCGGCCTGTTCAGGGTCGGTAAGAACGCCCCAGGCCTGGATGATTTCCGCTTTCCGATGGAAGCGTTCGAGTAACGCTTCCGCCGCCTGCAACGAGAAGCCCCGCGCGTCACGGTTACCGGTCAAACGCCATGCTGAAACGCAAGAGAGCGTGTACAGGAATCCCAGGTCGTGAGTGTTGGTGTCATGACGCCCCGCAATCCTCAGACCAAATGAGCGGACATGCTGCTCGGCCAGCGCCCGGTATTTCTCCTCACCGGTCATCTCCCACGCCAGCCACAGCTGACCGGTCCAGAAGCTTGTAGTCCACTCAATATTCTCGGTCAGCGGGTAATACCCATTAACACAGGCTTCACCTGGGAATTTATCCCCGAAATCCGTTAAATGACGGCTAATCAGCTTAAGGACATGGCTACGCGCCGAGCACAGTTCATCGTTAAACGTTTGAAGATTAACGGGAGCCCCCGGATATTCGCGCAGTTTTTCCCAAACGATATGGTTTAACATTTTCGGTTCCTTCATTCAGTAGAGCTTATTTAGAAATACCGTTTTCAGCCACATCCAGCGCAGGCTGGCGATTATTCTGGCGTTGACAAGCAGATAAAGTGAAAGCGGAGACAAGCGTAAAGAACAAGGCGATAGCCCCCATGATCATATACGTCTTTTCAAAGCCTATGCGGTCGTACAATAAACCTGCTGGTGATGACACCACCACATTGCCGATATACAGCATCGCCTGATAACCCAGTAAATACATGGTGGCATTGACGCGCTTATCGAAATGCTCAGCAATATATTTAAAGACCGATACCAACAGCAGACAAATTTCAAGACCGTATAGCGGTTTAATCACTGAGATCAAAAGATGTGAATCGCACAATCCAGAAATAACCAGACGCGCCCCAACTAATACGCCAACAATCAGTAAGCCTCGTTTTGCACCGATATAATTCACGAACATCGGCATAAAGATATACATCACGAACTCAGTGCCGGACTGAACCGTACCGAGCAAGCCAAATACCGTGTTGCCTTCATGAACATCATTAAAGAAGGTGACGAAGTAGCGCGAGAATTGCTGCTCGGCAACAAACATCATCCACGCCACACCCGCAACATACAGGCAGAAGGCCCAAAACTTGCCGCTTTTCAGTAGGTCAAAAACATCTTTGAGGACAATCTTATCTTTGGAAATAACGGCGCTGGCATTGGCGGTCTGGGTATCGACCTTCAGACTCATCAATACCGCCAGCATCACCAGTGACGCGACGCTACCGAGAATAAAGTTGTAGGCCGGAGAGATATTAAACAGCAGGCCTGAGAAGGAAGAGGCAACAGCCCACCCCAGCGAACCCCACATACGAATCTGCCCAAACTCCATGCTGTTAAGGCGGCTATAACGGTCGGCGTAGGACTCACAGGCCGCAACACCCGCATACCACGCGAAGCTCAGGTAAATTGCTCCGACCACAATCCCCACCATCGTGTGGGACAGCAATAACGGCTGGTAAACATAAATAAAGAATGGCGCCATTAAGGCCGACATCACTACCACGAAATAGAGCAGATATTTACTCATGCCGATTTTATCAAGAATATAGCCATAAATCGGTTTCAAAATAACGGAGAATATACCGTTAACGGCAAATACGGTACCAATCACCGCTCCGCTCAGTTCCGCTTTTTGCCCAAGCCAGATAGCAAACAAACCAATACTGGCAGACCAGGTAAAGAAGTATAAAAATATAAACGAGCTTATTTTGTAATATTCTATTCTGTTTTGAGACGATACATTTTCCATACAAGCCTCGACAAAATGTGTAGGTTACACGTGCTGGATAATCATGATTCAGCACGTGCCAGAGGGTATTCCGGTTGTTGTTATTATCCGGAGTGTTATAAATGCAGGGAGATCGTTTCCCCGCTGACATTGTCAGTCACGTGGAGCATATTATTTTCAATAACGAGCGTCGGCGCTAATAACGGTGCTGGCACGGAATGCCCGCTGGCCGTCACTGCACAGCAAAGCCAATGATCGCCGGGTGCCATCTCCCCCACCAACATCGGGATTGAAGCGCATTCAGCAAACATCACGCTGCTATTTGGTGGTGTAATCACACTATCGGCCTGACGCACGGTGTATGGCGATAAATCCATAATCACGCTTTGACCGTTGGCTGCCTGCACCTTGCTGCACCGCGTCGTGATATCCGCATCAGCCTTCATCACCGCAAAGCCGCCTTCCACCGTTTGCAAACGACGCGCGCTATTCACATGATGCACGCGCACGTGCCATTCGCCACACGGGATAAGCCAGGTATCAATCTGTACGTCGTGCCACGGAAGCCAGCGGGAGTAAATCGCGCCATTAAGCATTTCCACGCTTTCGCATTCGCGACGGCCGCGCCAGTAGTTATCGTTATCTGACAACAGCAACATAGAGTCGCAGGCCGCGTGTTTAATACCGTAGCGCCCCCGCTCAATGGTGAAACCAAAGCGGGTCGAGTAAGCAAACTTGGTGTACTTGGCCTCGGTATTGACGTAGTTGTTCAGTTCCAACTGGCCTGAGGTGAGCATCACCACGTGCTGCGAGTTTTCGCAGTGCTGCAAAATCTGCTGCGCGGGAACAATCGCATGCACCGGCGCAAGCTCCGGCAACGGTAGCTCTTCAGCCTGCCAAAAAGCATGATCCTCAGGCAGCGCCATAATCAGAAACACCTTCAGCGCCCAGTAAGGTGAGCCCGGTGAATTGTAGTCTTCACACATCGCCAGATTCGGGTAAGCAAAGCCCAGCGTTAAGATGCCGTCACGGTCGAAAATAGGCTGTGCCAGCCACCAACGCAGGTGTCGCAGAATAATGCCCTTCACCACGCCCGGGGAGAATACGTCCAGTTCGGCAAAGGCCACGCCGCTCCAGAACGCGACCATCGCAAAACGGTAGGTCAGGCTGCGGCCAAACGGCACCGACGCGCCATCGGCGGCGCTGAGATAAATAAAGTCTTTGGCAAACAGGCAAGAACGCTCACGGAGCGTCGCCGCGCGGGCGGGATCATCGTTCGCATTCAGGGTGGCATAAATCAGGCCATAGAAATGGAATGCCATCGAGATGTAGTAATCCTTCGGGCGTCCAGGGCCGTCGGAGTACCAGCCATCGCCGAGATAGTAGGCTTCCATCATCTCAAAGCGACGGTCAATCGCCACCTGGTCGTAAGGCAGCCCGGCACGTTTAAAGCCGAGCTGAACGATAATGGCGAAGTAGTTCCAGTTGCTGTCCGGCATCTGGGCGTCGGTGATTTGGTTGAGCCAGCGATGCAGGTTAGTCAGTTCAGATTCACTAAAGAGGTGAGTTAATTGATCCTGCATTAACGCCAGACCCAACCCGTAGGCCGCCATCTCAACCAGACGCTGATCATATGGCCCGGTTTCGCCCCAGTAAGACGGGCTTTTCGGGTTGGTCCCGAGCTTAATCGCCGTGATGTATTTTTCGCTAAACGGCACATCCGCCCCACCCGCCATCAGTGGGAAAAGGCCCCAAAGCGCTCTCGATAAGCCCTCCATCTCCGCGATTGAAGTGCTGTAGTGCGCGCAGGTTTTACCCAGCGAGAACTGCGCAACGCCTGCGGGAAACTGTTTATCGAGAGCGCTCAGCATCGTCATCAGCGTTTGCGTGACGTCTTCACGTGATGACAATAGATTTGATATTTCCGTCACTGTTCTGGCCTCTAATTTATCCATCCTCGAAAGTGGCTAAAGAATAGAGAATCCAGGTCATGGAGAAATGTTAACCCGATCACAACTGATAGTATTGAATGAACCGCCGCTTGATAAAATTTAAAACAGTGGTTTAGTAGTAAGATTATTGACGGGAAAATTTAAATTTATTGCACATGACTTCATCCTGGAATGCCGAGCATCTGGAGCTTATTACACTCAACGATACCGTCGCGTCGTTCAGCCGCCTTTTTGCCAATACGGTGCGTTACCATCACTGGCATCAATGTCTGGAAATTCTCTATGTTGAAGAGGGTTTTGGGGTCGTCATTGTCGATAATCGCCAGTACACCATGCGTCCTGGCAGACTCTTTTTCTTCCCACCGTTTACGCTGCATAAAATCATGGTCGACGAAAAAGCGCAGGACAGCTATCGCCGCACCATTATTCATGTTGATCAGCACGCTATTAGCAAATTTGTCCACCCTTTCACCGAGAATCACCGCCGTTTGCAGGCACTTTCTGCACGTGGCCGTCCGGCCTTCGTTGCCGACCTTGCCGATATCCATTCCCATATTGATCATCTATTTAGCCTCTATGCCAGTATGTCATCCACCTCGGGGTTAAGTACCGAGCAGATAGCCACCATGCTGATGACGCTGTTTAGTATGCTGCCGCACGTGCAGGAGAAAATGGCCGAATCGTCAAACGGTATTGCGACTCCGGTGATGTTCTGGATTGAAGAGAATTATCGGCGCAAATTCAGCCTCGATGCATTGGCGGCTGAATTGGGAAAATCACGAAGCTATTTATCACGGCGTTTCCACGCGGAAACCGGGGAGCATATTCACGACTATCTCAATACCCTCCGTTTGCGCCGTGCTTGCGAGCTGCTGCTGCACAGTGCGCTACCGGTGAGTGAGATTGCCGGGCAAGTGGGATTTGCCGAGGTGACCTATTTTATTAGCTCATTTAAAAAGGGGATCGGTGAGACCCCCTTGCAGTACCGCAAAAATCACGTCACGCGCCGCTAAGCTAGTGGAACCGTGCCGGGAGCCACAGCGAGATCATCGGGATGTAGGTGATAATAACCAGCACCAGGAACAGTACGCAGTAGAATGGCACCATCGCTTTCACCACTGTCTCAATCTTCTCTCCACTAACCGCACTTGCCACAAACAGCACCGAGCCCACTGGCGGCGTGATAAGCCCGATGCCTAAGTTCATCATCATAATGATGCCAAAGTGCACCGGATCGATGCCGAGTTGAACCACCACCGGCAACAGAATCGGCGTCAGGATCAGGATCAGCGGAGCCATGTCCATCAGACATCCCAGAAGCAGCAGCATAATGTTGATAATCAACAAAATGACGTACTTGTTATCCGACAGCGACAGCAGCGCGGCAGAGATTTCCTGTGGCAGGCCCACCAGCGTCATCACCGAACCAAAGGCGGCAGCGAAGGCTATCAATACCATCACCATGGTCACCGTTTTGATGGTGCGGTGAATCAGCTTCGGGAAGTCCTTGAACTTATATTCACGGTAGACAAAGAAGGTGACAAACATCGCCCAGACGCAGGCAATCGCCCCAGACTCGGTTGGCGTGAAGAAACCCGAGAGAATGCCGCCGGAGATAATCACAATGGTGATAAGCCCCCAGATGGCATCGGAGGCGATTTTCAGCTTGCGCTTAAGCTCGACGCTCTCTTCTTTCGGGTAGTTATTTTTACGTGCGGCGATAAGACACATAATGATGAGCGTAAAGCACAGCACCAGCGTCGGGATAATCCCAGCCAGGAACATCGCCGGAATGGTCACTGCTGCGGTATTTGCCACAATGGCAAACAGCACCGAGTTGTGGCTTGGCGGCACCAGAATCGCCTGCACCGAGGCGCTAGCGGTCAGTACCGCGCCGAACGATCGCGGGTAGCCTTTACGTTCCATCTCCGGGATCAGCACCGATCCGATCGACGCCGTATCGGCCACTGACGATCCGGAAATCGCACCAAACAGCGTTGAGGCCAGAATATTGACCAGCGATAGGCCGCCACGGATCCAGCCGACAAACAGCCCGGCAAAATCGACCAGCCTTCGCGCCATGCCCCCTTCCGCCATAATCGCCCCGGCAAAGACGAAGAACGGGATGGTCAGCAAGTTGACGTTATCGGTACTGTGGAAGATGGTGATAATCAGGCCATCAAGTGAAAAATCAGCGAAAGCCGTGACGACAACGGCGGTCAGGCCAACGGCATACGCCACCGGCATGCCCACCGCCATCAACACCACGAACGTGACCACAAAGATAATTAGCGTTAAGTCCATCGGTTCGCTCCTTAATGGCCGACTTTCGGCGAGCCGTATTGCACCAGCTCGCGGTGCGATTGTGGGCCGCACAGCAGTTTTTCAACCACGAACAGCAGCGTAAAGAACGATCCCAGTGGAATAGGTAAATGGGTGATCCCCGAAGTCAGGAACGGCAACGATGGCACCACATCTTCCCAGGCATCCATACAACCAATAATTCCCCAGTGGATGATAAAAAGGCAGGTTGCCAGCATCGCCAGATCGACAAACACCGCCAGCCCCTTTTTCATCGCGGGGTTGATATGATCGACCAACATGGTGATAGCGATATGGCTACCCGCACGATAAGCCGCCGCCGCGCCCACAAACGAGAAAGTGATCATACAAATTTGCGACAAAGGCTCCGGCCAGCTGGTTGAGGCGTGCGGTAAGAAACCCAGCCACTCAGGAAAATCAGGACGAAAGCGAGCGTAAATCCCCACCAGATAAATAAACGTCATAAATAACAGGCTGATCCCTGACAGCCAAATGCAGATCCGATACACGCCATCCATGACCAGGACATAGAGTTTTTTCATTGTTATCTCCAGATCAAAACAGGCAGGCCAGCGCTCGCCAGCCCGCCGCCACGTGCCTTATTTAGTGTCCTGAATTTCCTGCATTAAGGTGCTGAACTGCTTGCCATATTTCTCACGTACCGGCGCGGTCGCATCAACAAACGGCTTCTTATCCACCGGGAGGAATTTCACCCCCTGGCTTTGTAGGCGCTGTTTTGATTTTTCAACATATTGCGCCCACAGTACGCGCTCTTCCGCCTGTGCTTCCTTCGCCAGTTTCATGATAAGCGTTTGATCTTCCGGTGAGAGCTTGCTCCATTTACGCTTCGAAAAAGCGAGGACTTCGGGGATCATAAAGTGTTCGGTGAGATCGAAATACTTAGTGCCTGCCACCACGTAGTTTTCGGTATCAAAGGTCGGTTCATTGTTTTCCGCCGCATCGATAACGCCGGTTTGCAGGCTGGCAAAGACGTCACCGACCGGTAGCACTATCGGATTCGCGCCCAGCGCTTTAAAAGTATCGAGGCCAATCGGGTTGTTTTGCAGACGGATTTTGACACCCTTCAGATCGTCGAGTGAGGTGACCGGTTTTTTGGTGATAAGGCTGCGCGAACCCGCATCCATCCAGCCGAGGAACACCAGTCCGAGTTTACTATCAGAGATCTCCTGCGCCAGTTTGGTGCCAATATTGCCGTCCAGCACCTTGTGCTGATGGTCGGTATCGCGGAACACAAACGGCATGTTGAATACACTGACTTCAGGAAGAATGCCGCCAACCGGCGACATTGAAACACGCAGAATATCGATAGCGCCCGCACGCGTTTTTTCAAGCGTGGTGCTTTCGTCACCCATCTGCCCGCTTGGGAACATGCGAATGGAAAGCCGCCCATCCGTTTGGGCGCTGAGTTTTTCACCCATATGAATGACGGCCGCCGTTGTTGGATAGTCGGCCGGATGCACATCAGAGGCGATGAACACCGTTTTTGCCATCGCCGCCGCAGACCCCATCATTAACGAGAAAGATAGAACGCTTACTGCCAGTTTTCTTCTTAACATAGACGATTCTCTTTTGAGGAAAGATAAAATTCACCATGCGAATCAAGAGCCAGCACGGATTGACGTCCATGTTCAGAAGTATGTTTTATATCCAGCGGAAGAATATGGTAGAAGTCATACAACTAAAGTGTGACCTGTCATACCAAATTTCAAAATGGCATTTCAGAAAGTGAAGAAATTAGAATTGAATCGATTAACTAAGAGGCAGTTACGGCAATAAAAAAGGAGACGCAAGCGTCTCCTTTTCGAAAGAGTAGGCCGGATAAGGCTTTTACGCCGCCATCCGGCAAACTGCACCGCACTGCCTGATGGCGCTACGCTTATCAGGCCTACGGGGTTGATGAGATTAGGCTTCGATATCCGCCATATCACCTTTTTCTTGTAGCCAATTACGGCGATCTTCCGAACGCTTCTTGGCTAACAGCATATCCATCATGGCATTGGTTTGTTGTTCATCTTCATCGGTAATGAACAGCTGTACCAGGCGGCGAGTATTCGGATCAAGCGTCGTTTCACGCAGCTGTAAGGGGTTCATTTCACCCAACCCTTTAAAGCGCTGTACGTTTGGCTTGCCCTTCTTACGTTTAAGCTGTTCCAGCACGCCGGCTTTTTCTTCTTCGGTCAGCGCGTAGAAAACCTCTTTGCCCAGATCGATACGGTACAACGGCGGCAGCGCTACGTAGACGTGACCTTCTTTCACCAGCGCCCGGAAATGTTTCACAAACAGCGCGCATAGCAGGGTGGCGATATGTAAACCATCGGAGTCAGCATCCGCGAGGATACAGATCTTACCGTAACGCAGCTGGCTGAGATCCGAGCTGTCTGGATCGATGCCGATCGCGACAGAAATATCATGCACTTCCTGCGACGCCAGCACTTCATCAGAAGAGACTTCCCAGGTGTTGAGGATCTTACCTTTAAGCGGCATGATCGCCTGAAATTCACGATCGCGCGCCTGTTTGGCAGAACCACCTGCCGAGTCACCTTCCACAAGGAACAGCTCGGTGCGGGCGAGATCCTGCGCGGTACAGTCCGCCAGTTTACCCGGCAGCGCCGGGCCGCTGGTGAGCTTTTTACGCACCACTTTCTTCGCCGCGCGCAGACGACGCTGGGCGCTGGAAATTGCCATTTCTGCCAGCAATTCTGCCGACTGAACGTTCTGGTTTAGCCACAGGCTAAAGGCATCTTTAACGATACCGGAGACAAATGCGGCGCACTGACGTGAAGACAGGCGTTCTTTAGTTTGTCCGGCAAACTGCGGATCCTGCATTTTCACCGACAGTACGTAGGCGCAGCGATCCCAGATATCTTCCGCCGACAGCTTCACGCCGCGCGGCAGAATGTTGCGGTATTCGCAGAACTCGCGCATTGCGTCCAGCAGACCCTGACGCAGACCGTTGACGTGCGTACCGCCCTGCATCGTTGGGATCAGGTTGACGTAGCTTTCCGTCAGCAGTTCACCGCCTTCAGGCAGCCACAGCAGCGCCCAATCGACCGCTTCCGTATCACCGGAGAACGTGCCGACAAACGGTTTTTCCGGCAATAACGGCAGACCGTTTACCGCTTCGCTCAGGTAATCCGTCAGGCCGTCGGCATAGCACCAGGTCTGTTCGGTATCATTGACCTTGTCTTTAAAGACGATTTCAACACCCGGGCACAGCACCGCTTTGGCTTTCAGCAAATGGCTTAAACGCGAAGCGGAGAAGCGTGGGCTATCAAAGAAGCTTTCGTCCGGCCAGAAGTGTACGCTGGTACCGGTGTTACGTTTTCCGCAGGTACCGGAAACGTGCAGGTCTTCGACCTTGTCACCGTTTTCAAAAGCAATGCTGTAGATTTGGCCGTCGCGACGAACATTTACTTCCACGCGCTTTGACAGGGCATTGACCACCGAGATCCCAACACCATGGAGGCCGCCGGAAAACTGGTAGTTTTTATTAGAAAACTTACCGCCTGCGTGCAAACGACACAGGATCAGTTCAATCGCCGGTACACCCTCTTCCGGGTGAATATCAACGGGCATACCACGTCCGTCATCAATAACTTCCAGTGACTGATCGGCATGCAAAATGACCTCGACACGTTTCGCGTGTCCAGCCAGCGCTTCGTCCACACTGTTATCAATAACTTCCTGACCCATATGGTTAGGGCGTGTGGTATCTGTATACATCCCCGGGCGGCGGCGAACCGGCTCAAGCCCAGTGAGAACCTCAATGGAATCAGCGTTATAAGAAGATTGCGTCATGATCTATTCGTAGGTAGTTGGCGTTGCTTAATGCAACCCCAGGAAATCGATAATCTGGGTGAAGTGATCTTCAAAGCCGGTAAATGCATGATTACCGCCCTCTTCTACCGTTTGTCGGCAGGCGGAGAAATAGTCCACGGCCTGGCGATAATCAAGCACTTCATCGCCGGTTTGCTGAAGCAACCAGATAAGATCCGGGGCCTCAAGTGGGTCAATTTGCATCACTTTGAGATCGTAAATATGGCGAGACTCTAGCACATATTGTTGCCCGGTGTAGGGATTCTCGTTCGGGCCGAGGAAATTCGTCAGCAGTTCAAACGGCCTCATCGCCGGGTTGACCACCACAGCTGGCAGCATGAAACACTGCGACAGCCAGGTCGCATAATATCCCCCCAGCGACGACCCTACGATACCCAACGGCTCACCGCCGTGCTTAAGCACCAGCGCTTCGAGCATTTCAGCAGCTTGCGCCGGATAGGCAGGCAGTTGGGGAATAAGCATGTTCACATTCGGGGCGTGTTCCGCCAGCCACTGCTTAAGCGCCGTGGCTTTGGCTGACCATGGAGAACTGTTGAACCCATGCAAATAAAGAAGCGTCGACATCAATAGCCTTCAGATGCGGTATCAGGATGGAACTTCACCCCGGCAAGGCGGCAGACTTCGGTGGTCAATGAACCATCGGCATGCAGCTCCAGCCAGCGCCAACCGGGAGAAACGGTATCGAGGGTGAAATTAGAACAGTGCGGCTTAAACTGCACGCAGGTTGACGGCGTTGCCATAATACGTCGGCCATTCCAGCTAACGTCCAGCTCCTGATGAATATGGCCGCAGAGCAGATGTTTTACGCGCGGATAACGCGCCAGCACGCCATCCAGCGCACCTGCGTTACGCAGACTGTGTTGGTCGAGCCAGCTACAGCCTGACGGCAGTGGGTGATGATGCAGAAGCAGCAAGGTATGACGCTCAGGTTCTTGCGTCAGACGTTTTTCGAGCCATTCCAGCTGAAAGTCGCTCAGTTCGCCATGCGGAACACCAAACACCTGACTGTCCAACAATAATATCTGCCAGTTTTCACCCACCAGTACGCGTTTTGCAGGGGAAATTCCGGCTTCTTGCAAGGTGCTGTACATTGAGGGCTGGAAATCGTGATTCCCCGGCAACCAAACGCAAGGCACAGAAAAACTCGCGATGCCGTCAGCAAAATGCTGATAGGCCGCGGAGGAGTGATCCTGCGCTAAATCGCCGGTGGCGACCACCAGGTCAACGTCACGGGCCGAGGCATGAATCGCCTCCAGGACCGCATGATAGCTTTCCCAGGTGTTCACCCCTAACAGCGTTTCATCCTGCTGGGCAAACAGGTGAGTATCAGTAATTTGCAGTACCCTAACACTGGCCCCACCAGCCAGAGGAAGGTTTAAAAGGCTTTCCAAATGGTGTCCTTAGGTTTCACGATGCAAATATACACATCATCCTCTCAGGCGACTTCTCGCTGGCAGCGTCTGTGATGCCGCCTGAAGGCTGTTATGTACAAACCGGAATCGCCATCGCTCCATGTGCTAAACAGAATCTCAGCCAATCGGCCAGAAACTGATTAATTTGATGCTTTTCGTCGCGTTGATGCAACTTTTTATTTGGATAATCATACCGCGCTTTGAAGCGAAAGATCTGCTGAGTTGAACACACTTCAGCCACCATCGCATCATGATAAAGCCGTACCGTCATCGACGGCAGGCTCCAGTAGCTTATCGCAGGCAACGTTTGTTCAATCGTCACAAGCGTAGTGTAACGAGTTGATTCAACTATCGTTAAGCAATATTGCGCATTCGCCACCTGATAGTTCACCGTTTCACCGACTTCATCATTACGCGGCAGTAAGCGACGCAATTGCGCGAAGTTGGTTTCGCATAGGCGCATCATTTCTGGGAAGTCAGGTGTATATCGCTTCATTTGATCCACTCTTTTCGTAAGTCCTGATAATGCAGCTGCAGCCATTGCAAAGCGATGACAGACGCTGCGTTGTCAATTTTTCCATCCTCTACACATTGATAAGCGAACTCCCGGCTTACCACATGAACGCGAATATCTTCGTGTTCTTCCGCCAGGCCATGAATACCTTCGGCCGTTGTCGCATCCACTTCGCCCACCATAATAGTCAGGCGCTCGCTGGTACCGCCCGGGCTTGCAAGATAGCTCAGGCACTTTTTCACCCGCCCGACTTCAAGCCCGGCCTCTTCTTGCGCCTCGCGACGAGCTACATCCTCGACGGTTTCCCCTTCTTCGATCATGCCGGCCACCATTTCCAGCAGATACGGGGTTTCACTGGTGTCGTAGGCGGCAATTCGCACCTGCTCAACCAACACCACTTCATCACGCACTGGGTCAAAGGGTAGCAAGACTGCAGCGTGACCGCGCTCAAAAATTTCACGCTTAACCTCGCCGCTCATCTCACCGTTAAACAACCGGTGACGAAAGCGATACAAATCAAGCGAAAAAAAGCCGCGATATACCGTTTCTCGTGCAATAATTTCTACATCATTTTTCGAGAGCGTTGCCACAGGGTTAACTGTTTTTGTCATGGACTGGCCTATGCAGTAATTGTGTTGAAATTGTGGATTTAAAGTCAGTGGCTCTTAGGATTCACTCACTCTATGGTAGATTGGTGCAAATTAACGCCAGATGGCACATTACGACAACTTTTTAACGTGGCAGACTCTGGTACAATCGGCGAATATTTTTTCTGTGAATTAGATCAGCGCTAAGCTTCACAACAAGGAATGCAAATGCAAATGAAGAAATTGCTCCCCATCCTTATTGGTCTGAGCCTTACGGGTTTCAGTGCAATGAGCCAGGCAGAGAACCTGTTACAGGTGTATCAGCAGGCACGTACCAGCAATCCGGAGCTCCGTAAATCTGCCGCAGATCGTGATGCTGCGTTCGAGAAGATCAACGAAGCGCGCAGCCCACTGTTGCCGCAGTTAGGCTTGGGTGCCGATTATACCTATACCAACGGCTTCCGCGACAGCAACGGCGTGGACTCTAACGTCACCAGCGGCTCTTTGCAGTTGACGCAAAGCCTGTTTGATATGTCCAAATGGCGTAACCTTTCCCTGCAAGAAAAATCAGCAGGCATCCAGGATGTGACCTATCAGACCGATCAGCAGACGCTGATCCTCAATACCGCGACGGCGTACTTTAACGTCCTGAGCGCCATTGACTCGCTGTCCTTTACTGAAGCGCAGAAACAGGCCATTTACCGCCAGTTAGATCAAACCACTCAGCGCTTTAACGTGGGCCTCGTTGCCATTACAGACGTGCAGAACGCCCGTTCACAATACGACACCGTACTGGCGAACGAAGTCACCGCACGTAACAACCTCGACAACGCCGTTGAAGCGCTGCGTCAGGTCACCGGTAACTACTACCCTGAACTGTCCTCACTGAACGTGGATAGCTTCAAAACCGACAAGCCGCAGGGCGTGAGCTCGCTGCTGAAAGAAGCGGAAAACCGTAACCTGTCGCTGTTGCAGGCTCGTCTGAGCCAGGATCTGGCGCGTGAGCAAATTCGTCTAGCGCAGGATGGCCATCTGCCAACGCTGGATTTAACCGCTTCTACCGGGGTATCTAACACTTCTTATAGTGGCTCTAAAACCAACAGTGGCAACTTTAACGACACAGATGCCGGTCAGAACAAAGTGGGTCTGAGCTTCTCCTTGCCACTGTATCAAGGCGGGATGGTTAACTCTCAGGTTAAACAAGCGCAGTACAACTTCGTGGGCGCCAGCGAGCAGCTGGAAAGCGCGCACCGTTCCGTTGTGCAGACCGTACGTTCTTCCTTCAATAACGTTAACGCCTCTATCAGCAGCATCAACGCCTACAAACAGGCCGTTATTTCTGCGCAGAGTTCTTTAGACGCGATGGAAGCGGGCTACTCCGTGGGTACGCGTACTATTGTTGACGTGTTGGATGCGACCACCACGCTGTATAACGCCAAACAACAGCTTTCTAGCGCGCGTTATAACTACCTGATAAATCAGCTGAATATCAAAAATGCATTGGGTACGCTCAACGAGCAGGATCTACTGGCACTGAACAATACGCTCGGCAAGCCGGTTTCTACCGCTAACGCCAGCGTCGCGCCGGAAAATGCACAGCAGGATGCTGCGGCCGACGGTTACACCTCACCGGCCACCAGCAAAGCACGCCTGCGCTAAGGTCTGTATTTGCCTTAAAAAGGGTCCGTTTTTACGGCCCCTTTTTTATTTATCCCCTCTCAACGTAAGGCAACGTAAAGATCGCCTGCTTTAGTCCCTTCTTCGCTTCATTTTCAACCACTCATCCTCTATCCTGAGCGTTATTGCAATACCACTCTACTGGGTCCAGGAAGATTAAAATGAAACGGACAAATAATATTCAGCACGCCGCATTTCGTAAAAGCTGGGGCGCGCGCCACTTAACGCCAGTTGCCCTCGCCGTTACCGCAGTCTTTATGCTGGCGGGCTGTGAGAAATCTGATGAAACCGTCACGCTGTATCAGAACGCGGACGACTGCTCCGCCGCTAACCCGAGCAAGAGCGCAGAATGTACCACCACCTACAACAACGCCCTGAAAGAAGCCGAGCGTACCGCTCCGAAATACGCCAGCCGTGAAGACTGCGTGGCTGAGTTCGGCGAAGGTCAGTGCCAGCAGGCTCCAGCGCAGGCAGGCATGGCGCCTACCGGCGAAGGCCAGGCCCAGGCGCAGAATCAGAGCAGCGGTAGCTTCTGGATGCCACTGATGGCAGGCTACATGATGGGCCGCATGATGAGTGGCGGCATGGGTGGTTACCAGCAGCAGCCGGTATTCACCTCGAAGAATCCATCCAGCCCGGCTTACGGTAAATACACCGATGCGGGCGGTAAAAACTACGGTGCCGCGCAGCCGGGCCGTTCAGTGAACGTACCGAAAACGGCAATGGCACCAAAACCTGCCACCACCAATACGGTCACTCGCGGCGGCTTTGGCGAGTCTGTAGCGAAACAGTCCACTATGCAGCGTAGCGCGACGGGCAGCACTTCCCGTTCAATGGGCGGCTAATATCATGGAAAGAGTCAGTATTGTTGAGCGCCCGGATTGGCGTGAAAAAGCGACTGAATACGGCTTTAACTTCCACACCATGTACGGTGAACCGTACTGGAGTGAAGAAGCCTATTACAAGCTGACGCTTGCCCAGGTAGAAAAACTGGAAGATGTCACCGCCGAACTGCATCAACTATGCCTGAAAGTGGTCGACCGCGTCATTGCCAGCGATGAACTGATGGCAAAATTCCGCATTCCAAAACACACCTGGGGCTTTGTGCGTCAGTCATGGCAAACGCAACAGCCATCGCTCTACTCGCGCCTTGACCTGGCGTGGGATGGCACCGGCGAGCCGAAGCTTTTAGAGAATAACGCCGATACGCCAACCTCACTGTATGAAGCGGCATTTTTCCAATGGATCTGGCTGGAAGATCAGCTGAACGCAGGAAACCTGCCGGAAGGCAGCGACCAGTTCAACAGCCTGCAGGAAAAGTTAATCGAGCGCTTTACCGAACTGCGTGAGCAACACGGCTTCCAGTTGCTGCATCTGACCTGCTGCCAGGACACCGTTGAAGATCGTGGTACGGTGCAATATCTGCAGGATTGTGCAGCAGAAGCGGAAGTGGCAACAGAGTTCCTCTATATTGACGAACTTGGCCTGGGCGAGAAAGGCCAGTTTACCGATCTTCAGGATCAGGTAATTGGTAATCTGTTCAAGCTCTACCCTTGGGAATACATGCTGCGCGAGATGTTCTCCACCAAGCTGGAGGATGCGGGCGTACGCTGGCTGGAACCGGCGTGGAAGAGCATCATCTCAAACAAAGCGCTGCTGCCAATGCTGTGGGAAATGTTCCCGGATCACCCGAACCTGTTGCCAGCCTACTTCGCGGAAGACAATCATCCACCGATGGACAAATTTGTGGTGAAGCCAATATTCTCCCGCGAAGGTGCCAATATCTCGATCGTCGAAAACGGCAAAACCATCGAACAGGTGGAAGGCCCGTATGGCGAAGAAGGGATGATCGTCCAGCAGTTCTATCAGTTGCCAAAGTTTGGCGATAGCTACATGTTGATTGGCAGCTGGCTTATCAATGACCAGCCAGCTGGCATTGGGATCCGTGAGGACAGAGCGCTGATCACGCAGGATCTGTCGCGCTTCTATCCGCACATTTTCGTCGAGTAGCCGTTAACCTACCAGCACTGACAGCATGCTTAAGGAACCCATTTCGATACCGTCTACCGGGATCGTGATGGGTTCTTCGCCATCCCACGCGCCTAAGACGTAGAGCAGCGGCAGGAAGTGGTCCGCCGTTGGGTTAGATAACGCACCACCTTCATGCTCCAGATAGCGAGCCAACGGATGTTGCTCAACCGGCCCTTTCCACTGCAGATTCGCTTTCACATAATCGTTAAACGACGTGGCCCACGGATAGGGTTCAGAATCACCGTGCCATTTTGCAGTACGCAGGTTATGCACCACGTTACCGCTTGCCACCAGCATAATCCCTTCATCGCGCAAACTGGCGAGCTTACGCCCCATCTCCAGATGCCAGGCCGCCGGTTTGGTGCTGTCAACGCTCAGTTGCACCATCGGGATATCCGCGTTGGGGTACATCTTTATCAGCACGCCCCACGAACCATGGTCAAAGCCCCAGGCTTCGGTATCCAACGCGACAGGAACCGGCGACAGCAGTTCTACCAGTTTCTGTGCAAGCTCTGGGGAACCCGGCGCCGGGTAATGGGTGTCATACAGCGCCTGAGGGAAACCGCCGAAATCGTGGATTGTTTTCGGTGTTTCCATCGCCGTTACCCCGGTTCCCCGGGTGAACCAGTGCGCGGAAACGACAACAATCGCTTTCGGACGCGGCAGGGTCTCGCCGAGGTGCTGCCAGGTACGGGTGTAGAGGTTATCTTCCAGTACATTCATCGGGCTACCATGACCTAAAAACAGTGCTGGCATTCGGCTACGAGACATGATGTTATCCTTCCAGAGGCATAATTGAATAACACCACATTAACCTGTTTTCCGTGAGGATAAACTCAGATAAGCGTGATGATGATCTTCAGAAAATTTGAATGTAAGGATGAGGTAAAGAATGCCTGCGCCTCTCGCCATAAATCACAAATTTAAATATTATGAATGATAATCATTATCATAAGGAGTAAGCGATGTCGGTACCGCTAATTCTGACATTACTGGCAGGAGCCGCCACGTTTATTGGCGCCATCCTCGGCGTAATTGGACAAAAACCCTCAAACCGGGTGCTGGCTTTTTCACTCGGTTTTGCCGCTGGGATCATGCTGCTGATCTCATTGATGGAGATGCTTCCCGCCGCGCTAGGCACTGAAGGCATGTCGCCGGTGCTGGGTTACAGCATGTTTGTCATCGGGCTTATCGGCTACTTCGCGCTGGATCGCGTGCTGCCGCATGCGCATCCGCAAGATCTCATGCAGAAAACCAATCCACCGTTGCCGCGAAATATTCGCCGCACGGCGGTTTTGTTGACGCTCGGTATCAGCCTGCATAACTTCCCGGAAGGTATCGCCACCTACGTTACTGCGAGCAATAACCTGGAGCTGGGCTTCGGTATTGCGCTCGCCGTCGCGTTGCACAATATTCCTGAAGGGCTGGCGGTTGCTGGACCCGTTTATGCTGCAACGGGTTCAAAACGTAAAGCAGTATTCTGGGCAGGGATCTCCGGGATGGCCGAAATCCTCGGCGGCGTATTGGCCTGGGCAATCCTTGGCAGCATGATGTCGCCAGTACTGATGGCCTCGATTATGGCCGCCGTTGCCGGGATTATGGTCGCGCTTTCCGTTGATGAACTCATGCCGCTGGCGAAAGAGATCGATCCCAACAACAACCCAAGCTACGGCGTGCTGTGCGGAATGTCGGTGATGGGGATGAGTCTGGTGGCATTGCAATCGATGGGGATTGGCTAACAGCGATAAAAAAAGCCCGGCGCAGATGCAGCCGGGCTTCTTCGTAACAGAGCGTAATTAGCTTGCTTTGCGCTCGTGTTCACGACGGTAAGCCACCAGATCTTCGATGGTCACCAGCGCCATATTATGTTCCTTCGCAAACTTGATGCACTCTGGCGCGCGCGCCATGGTGCCATCGTCATTGGTCAGTTCACACAATACGCCAGCCGGTTTAAAGCCTGCAAGGCTCACCAGATCGATAGTCGCTTCAGTGTGACCACCACGGGTCAGTACGCCGCCCGGTTGCGCGCGCAGCGGGAAAACGTGGCCCGGACGGTTGAGGTCTGACGGTTTTGCGTTGTCGGCAATCGCCGCACGAACGGTGGTCAGGCGGTCAGCGGCGGAAACGCCGGTCGTCACGCCATGTGCGGCTTCGATGGTGACCGTAAAACCGGTACCGTAAGCGCTGGTGTTGTTTTCCACCATCATCGGCAGATCCAGCTGTTTACGATGTTCATCGGTCAGGCACAGACAAACGATGCCGCTTCCGTGACGGATAGTCAGCGCCATTTGTTCAACGGTCATGTTTTCGGCGGCAAAGATCATGTCGCCTTCGTTCTCGCGATCTTCGTCGTCCAGCACCATCGCACCGCGACCTTCACGCAGAGCAATCAATGCGTTTTCAACGCGTTCGAAAGAAGTACCAAAAGAGGAAAGTAGCGTCTGATTCATGGTAAAAAAACCTCATTAATATTATGGTTACCAGAATCAGGGCAGTCTTAGGAGTGCCGATAAACGGCTAATAGATAACGCGAGCGGGCGCAAACCCGACTGGATCGTTACTCTCTCCCATCCGGACTCTAACCGTCGGCCCCGGAATTACACCGGATCTGCTGACCTTCTCATTTTCACAAGAAGCGCTCGCGGGCTTTCAGCCGTAGCTGATTTACCGCCGGTGGGGAATTTCGCCCCGCCCTGAGAATAAGCGTACTTACTATAACGCTATTGATTATCTTCGGCAATGCATAAGCTTCGCACAATTCTGGTTTATCGTACCCGGAGAAGACACTACAATAGCGGTAACGCCGACAGAATCAGGGAAACACAGATGATCGACCCGAAGAAAATTGAACAGATCGCTCGCCAGGTACACGAATCCATGCCAAAAGGCCTGCGTGAATTTGGTGATGATGTTGAAAAGAAAGTCCGCCAGGTGATTCAGTCACAGCTGACGCGTCTTGACGTGGTGAGCCGCGAGGAATTTGACGTGCAAACGCAGGTTCTGCTGCGGACTCGTGAGAAGCTGGCGTTGCTGGAGCAGCGAATTAGCGAGCTGGAGAGCCGTGCGGCTGCCCCGGTTGTAGACGGTAAAGAGTAAAGTACTTCCCCCTCACCCCGGCCCTCTCCCCATAGGGGCGAGGGAGAAAGCCGAACGGTCCCCTCTCCCTTAGGGAGAGGGTTAGGGTGAGGGAAAAACGCGAAGCGTTACTTCCCGCTATCCTTCTGAATTTTCTTAATAATATTGGTAGTTGAACAACCATCTTCAAAGTTCAGCACCAACACTTCACCGCCGTTCGCCCACACTTCTTCACTACCGGCAATTTGCTCTGGCTTATAGTCGCCGCCTTTCACCAGACGATCCGGCAGGATCCCCGCAATCAGACGCTGCGGCGTATCTTCTTCAAATGACACGACCCAGTCGACGGATTCCAGCGCACCCAGCACGATCATTCGCTGATCCAGCGGGTTTACCGGACGGGATTCACCTTTCAAGCGCTTAGTCGACGCATCACTGTTCACCGCTACGATTAGACGATCGCCCAGCTTGCGCGCATTCGCCAGATAAGAGACGTGGCCCGCGTGCAGAATGTCGAACACACCATTGGTCATCACCACTTTCTCACCGCGACGACGTGCAGCAGCGACAGCATGTTTGAGTTCTTCTTCGCTCATGACACCAAAGCCGGTATCCGCACGACCGCGCACGGCGTTTTCCAGCTCGATTGGCGAAACGGTAGAGGTCCCCAGCTTGCCGACCACCACACCTGCCGCCGCATTGGCGAAGAAGCAGGCTTCTTCCAGACTTTTCCCTGACGCCAGCGTCGCCGCCAGTACACCAATAACCGTATCACCAGCACCGGTCACGTCATACACTTCCTGCGCCTGAGTCGGTTGATGCAGAGGTGCTTTGCCCGGTTGCAGCAGCGTCATGCCCTGCTCGGAGCGGGTCACCAACAGTGCAGACAGGTCGAAATCAGCAATCAACTGCATGCCGCGCTCAACCAATTCTTCTTCGGTTTTACACTTACCCACTACCGCTTCGAATTCGGAAAGGTTTGGCGTAAGCAGCGTGGCACCGCGATAGCGTTCAAATTCCGTTCCTTTCGGGTCGATCAGTACCGGAACCTTCGCTTGACGCGCCAGTTGAATCATCTGCTGCACGCTTTCCAGCGCGCCTTTGGCATAGTCGGAAAGCACCAGCGCACCAACGTTCGGCAGGCCGCTTTGAATACGATCGTGTAACGGCTGGGGATCAACGCCAGCAAAGCCTTCTTCAAAATCCAGACGAATCAGCTGCTGGTTACGTGACAGCACGCGCAGCTTGGTGATCGTTGGATGCGTCGGCACGGAAACGAAATCGCATTTGACGTTAACGTCGGCCAGCGCTTTATTTAACGCACGTGCCGCATCGTCAATACCGGTCAGGCCTACAAGGCGAGAACCTGCGCCCAAAGAGGCAATGTTCATCGCCACGTTTGCCGCGCCGCCAGGACGTTCTTCGATAGTTTCCACTTTCACCACGGGTACCGGGGCTTCCGGGGAAATACGGCTGGTTGGGCCATACCAGTAGCGATCCAGCATCACATCGCCAACCACCATCACTCCTGCGCGTTCAAATTCCGGCAGCGTTACTTTCATTCTTGTCTCCAAAGAGAATCAAAATTTCGCGCGATAATAGCACATTTCACGGTTGAACCAGCCACTTCTGCCAGCTGGAGCTCACCTGGTCGCGTTCCTGAGTGAAGCTCTCCTGCCCTACATTGCCCGGTAATTCTTGCAATGCCAGGTGATGCAGAGTGTCACGCAATGTGGTGTAAGCATGGGTCAACGCCCGCGCTTCGTCCTCATCCATAATGTCGTTTTGCGCCAGCAGTTCGAGAATACGCACGTTATCCGACCAGCGGGTCAGCTTAGGTTTATCATGCGCATAACGCAGCACCAGGTACTGGGTAATAAATTCAATGTCGGTAATGCCGCCCGCATCGACTTTAATATCAAAGCGATCGCGCTGCTTGCCGCTAAGATGGGCGCGCATTTTTTCGCGCATCTCACGGACTTCTTTTTGCAATACTTCACCGTCACGCGCGGTGGTCAGGATTTGCCGACGAATCGCATCAAACTGCTGCTGAAGCTGCGGGTCACCGTACACGACTCGCGCACGAACCAGCGCCTGATGCTCCCACGTCCACGCTTCATTTTGCTGATAATCGGCAAACGCTTCGGCGGTGGTCACCAACATACCTGCCGCGCCGGATGGACGCAGGCGGGCATCCACTTCATACAGAATGCCGGACGATGTACGGGTACTGAACAGGTGCATAATGCGCTGCGCCAGACGAAGGTAGAACTGACGACCGTCGATTTCACGTTCACCGTCGGTCATCGCGTCCATCGGGCAATCATGGAGGAAAACCAGATCCAGGTCTGAACTGTAGCCCAACTCCCAACCGCCCAGCTTGCCGTAGCCCACCACCGCAAATCCGCGGCCATTGCGCTCGCGCAGATGCGTGGGTTGACCGTAACGCGCGACCATTTGCACCCACGCCTGCTGAACCACCGCATCAATCATCGCTTCCGCAAGCCAGGTCAGATGGTCACTGACCTTCATCACCGGCAGCGTACCGGCGATATCCGCCGCCGCAATGTGCAGCAGCTGCGCTTGCTTAAACTGGCGCAGCGCTTCCAGCTGTTGTTCTTCATCTTCTTCCGGCACGCGCAGCAAATATTGCCGCAGCTCGTCGCGGTAGGCGTCGGTTGCCGTCGGTTGATACAGAGTACTCGGGTCAAGCAACTCATCCAGCAGCAGCGGATAGCGCGCCAGCTGGTTCGCCACCATCGGCGAGGCAGCACACAGCCGAATAAGATGCTTTAACGCACCGGGGTATTCGCTGAGCAGTTCCAGGTAGGTGGTACGTGTAACGATACCGCTCAGGAGTGGCGTAATACGCGTCAACAGCACCCGCGCGTCTTCACGCGAGCACACTTCGCTGAGCAGGTGCGGCATCAGGGAATCCAGCACCTGACGCCCACGCGGGCCGATGGTGCGCTTATCCAGCTCTTTACGAAAATCAGCGACCTGCGACAAGACATGGTGGCGATCCTCATCGCGCAAATGAGCCAACACCGCCGGGGTATCATCCTCTTGCAGGGTGTCCTGCCACAGTTCGCGCCAGTCTTCCGACAACTGCTCTTCTTGTGATGACTCTTCATCATCGCCGATAAGATCGTTGAAGACCTGGCGTACACCCGCCATCAGCGCGTCAAGGCGCGTAGTCAGTGATTCCCAATCGGTGAGATGCATGCCCCACGCCAGACGTGCGCGGTTCAGCTCATCGCTCGGCAAGGTTTGGGTTTGCTCATCGTTAATGCTTTGCAGCAGATTTTCCAGACGGCGCAGGAACAAATAGGCATCTCGCAGCGCCTGCGCATCCGTTTCGGACAACAAATTCAACGCTTCAATCGCCGACAGCGTGGGTAACAGCGCGCGGCTTTGCAGTGACGGTTCGCGGCCACCCCGAATCAGCTGGAATACCTGCACAATAAATTCAATTTCGCGGATCCCGCCCGCGCCTAGCTTGATGTTGTCTTTCAAGCCCCGGCGACGAACTTCACGGGTGATCATCCCTTTCATATTACGCAGAGACTGGATCACGCTGAAGTCGATGTAACGACGGAAAACAAACGGTCGCAGCATGGCGCGCAGTTCGCTGGTGTAAACGCCATCGTCATCGCCCATAATCCGCGCTTTGACCATCGCATAACGTTCCCAGTCGCGACCTTGCTCCTGGTAATAATCTTCTAGTGCGGCAAAACTCAGTACCAGCGGGCCGCTGTCGCCAAACGGGCGAAGACGCATATCGACGCGGTAGACAAAACCATCCTGCGTCGGTTGATCTAGCGCCTTAATCAGACGTTGCCCCAGGCGGGTGAAGAACTGAGCATTATCCAGTTCACGGCGTCCGCCCTGGGTCGTGCCATGTTCCGGCCAGGCAAAAATCAGATCGATATCAGAGGAAAAGTTGAGTTCGCCGCCGCCCAGCTTACCCATTCCGAGGATGAGCAAGGGTTGTGGTACGCCATCGGCGCTGCATGGCGTACCCCATTCCCGACAGCAGGCGTCGTACAGCCAGTTACGCGCCTGGACGATCAAGGTCTCCGCCAGATGACTCAATTGCTGAAGGGTATTTTCTTCGCTAACTTGTGACAGCGCTTGCGCCCAGGCAATACGCACCATCACTCGACGACGAAATACCCGCAGCGCCCGCATTAGCGCCGCTTCATCATGAACCTCAGACAGTTCGGCTTTAAGCCAACCCGCGTACTGCTGCCACTCATCCGCCTGTGGAGGGTCGCTTTCCAGCGACGTCAGCCACTCGGGATACGCCATCAAACTTTGCGAAACAAAATCACTGAAGGTGAAAACAGCCTGCGCTTCGGCGCTGAGCGAGTCCATTGCAAACGCTTCTGGCGCGCGCTCACAAAGCGTCTGCCAGTGCTGTTGTAACTGCGAAGAAAGCGGCGTCATACGCGGGTTCCCTGAAGTTAATTATCGTTTTCCGCTGTGTAACCAGAATGGTTCAACCGCCAGCGCTTCATTGCGGTAATGCTCAATTTCAATGTGCTGACGCGTTTCGATGGCGTGACGTAAGCCCTGCCAGTTCGCCAGCCAGCGCTCGGCTTTTTCGGCGTCGTAGTAGCCTGCTAACACCTGCACCGTATTGATGTCACGCGTCAGGCGCGGTAGCTGATCGGCATAGCTATCGCCCAGCGGGTAGGCAAATGTCGTCCGCAGTTCGGCGGCCTGACGAGAAAGATGAGTGTCGGCAAAGCGTTTGAATGAGTCCGCCATTTTGGCTTCGGCTTTGGCGTCGAGGAACGGCTGCCAGCCACGCGTCACCAGCCATTCGGTAAAGGCCAGCTTGGTTAGCGCCGTCTCACGGCAGAAAACGGCATCGTGGGCGGAGTTTCCGGAGGCCATCAGCGCATCCACCTGGGTCAAACCATCGCGCAACTGAGCGCTGGCTTTACGCGGAACAATACCGCCGAACAACGTCAGGATGTGACGAACCAGCCCCAACGCATTGACCACCTCAGTTTTGGCTTTCTTTTTCCCACGCAGCCACAATTCCTCATGGTACTGCCAATGGGCCAGGGCACTTTCCAGCGCAGCTTCGAACGCCTGACCCACCGTGGCTTTTGGTGGCAGCGTTAAAATGGTCAACGGTTTGATTTCGCGTTCCAGATTACCCTGCGCCAGATGGTAGCCACGCGCCGCTTTGCTCAGACTGCCTTGACGCAGCAGGCCGGTTTGCGCCAGCTGTTGAGCCAGAGCCAACACGTCAGCGGTTTCGCCACTCAATAGTTCCAGCTCCAGCTCACAAATGGCTTCCTGGTGCTCGCCTGCCTTAACCTCGCCTTGATCGAGCGCGATTTCAATCTGGCTTTTGCCATGGTTGACGACCCATTTTTCGCGATTAAAGTCGGTACTAAACAAAGGGTGAACCTGCTCGGCTAAACCTTCTGGCATCACGCCATCTGGCCAGACTTCCAGCGGAAGCTGGTCGAGCGCCAGTTCAGGGGTACTGATGTCAATGTTGTATTCCGGGCGCTGATGCAGTCCACCCACGGTGCGACCGGCGATTTTCAGGGTCATTTCATAACGACCGTTATCACCACGAATACGCAGCCCCATGTCATGGCGACGCAGCCAGTTATCGGCCGTTTCGTAATAAATATTCAGCAGTTTAGCTGGCGGCGTATGTTCCGCGTTCAGCGAATGTAAGTGGTCACGCAGCGCTTCAACGCCTGCGTCGTCGATAATAAATTTTAATTCGATTTCTTGAGCCATGATTGAATTCTTGTGGTTTCGTTACCTGGAAATACCCATCTGGCGAACTTATGGGTATTCTTTTTGTCAGTAGATAGTATTTTGCGACAAATTGCCATGCAATGCGCAATTTGTCAGGCAACACGCTGACGCCGTTTTTTTCCTCCTGGAGGATTCCGATTGCCGCAGAATGCTTTGCGTCGTCAGACTGTTGCCACTACTATCGTTCCACTTTTATGACAAAAACGATGATCTGATGCCAAAATTACGCTTAATTGCCATTACTTTACTGACACTTACCGCTTCCACTCTGGCTCATGCTGATGAAAAGCGTTACGTTTCCGACGAATTGAACACCTGGGTTCGTAGCGGCCCGGGCGATAACTACCGTCTGGCCGGTTCACTGAACGCAGGTGAAGAAGTGACCCTGCTGCAGAGCAACGACAGTACACAATACGGCCAGGTGCGCGACAGCAATGGTCGTACCGCGTGGATCCCGCTTAAAGAATTGACCGCCACGCCAAGCCTGCGTACTCGCGTGCCCGATCTGGAAAACCAGGTCAAAACCCTGACCGACAAGCTCAATAACATCGACGGTACCTGGAACCAGCGCACTGCAGAAATGCAGAAAAAGGTCGCTCAGAGCGATAGCGTGATTAATGGTTTGAAAAACGAAAACCAGAAGCTGAAGAATGAGCTTATCGTCGCGCAGAAAAAAGTGAGTGCTGCCAACCTTCAGCTGGATGACAAACAGCGCACCATCATTATGCAGTGGTTCATGTATGGCGGCGGCGTGCTGGGAATGGGCCTGCTTCTCGGTCTGGTATTGCCACACATCATTCCAAGCCGTAAGCGTAAAGATCGCTGGATGAACTAAGCTAACTCGCCTTAAATCGACTTCTTTCGTATTATCTCAAAGAAAATGATGAGGAGAAGCGTGGCGTGAAGAGTTATCTGGTCGGCGGTGCGGTGCGGGACGGTTTATTAGGCCTCCCGATTAAAGACAGAGATTGGGTGGTGGTCGGCGCGACGCCCCAGCAAATGCTTAACGCGGGCTACCAGCAGGTAGGCCGCGATTTCCCAGTCTTCCTGCACCCTGATAGCCACGAAGAGTACGCCCTTGCCCGCACTGAACGTAAGTCCGGTTCCGGGTATACAGGTTTTACCTGCTATGCAGCCCCTGACGTGACGCTCGAGCAAGACCTGCTGCGGCGGGACTTAACCGTCAACGCGATGGCGCAAGATGCCGATGGCTCTCTTATCGATCCATACGGTGGTCACCACGACCTTCAGCAGCGCATTCTGCGCCATGTTTCCCCGGCCTTTGGCGAAGACCCTCTACGCGTGCTACGCGTGGCGCGTTTCGCCGCCCGCTACGCGCATTTAAGCTTTCGCATTGCCGATGAAACCCTGGCGTTGATGCGTGAGATGACGGAAGCTGGCGAACTGGCACATCTGACGCCAGAGCGCGTATGGAAAGAGACGGAAAGCGCCCTGGGCACTCGCAATCCGCAGGTGTTTTTCCAGACGCTGCGCGACTGTGGTGCGCTAAAGGTTCTGTTCCCGGAAATTGACGTACTGTTCGGCGTTCCCGCACCGGCGAAATGGCACCCAGAAATCGATACCGGCGTCCATACCCTGATGACGCTCACCATGGCGGCAATGCTCAGCCCGGAACTCGACGTACGCTTTGCCACGCTGTGCCATGATTTAGGTAAAGGGCTCACGCCAAAAGAATTCTGGCCTCGCCACCACGGCCACGGCCCGGCTGGCGTGAAGCTGGTCGAGCGATTGAGCCAACGCCTGAAGGTCCCCAATGAAATGCGTGATCTGGCGAAACTGGTTGCCGAATTCCACGACCTCATCCACACGTTGCCCATCCTGCAACCGAAAACTCTGATCAAGCTATTTGACGCCATTGACGCCTGGCGCAAGCCACAGCGAGTAGAGCAAATTGCCCTGACCAGCGAAGCGGATGTGCGCGGACGGACTCATTTTGAAGCCAGCGACTACCCGCAAGGTCGATTGCTGCGCGAGGCATGGGAAGTTGCGCGGGGAGTGGGTAATAAAGAGGTTATCGACGCCGGATTTAAAGGCCCGGAGATCCGCGAAGAGTTGACGCGACGTCGAATTAAAGCGGTCGCTGACTGGAAGGAAAACCGTTGCCCTCAGCCGAAAGACTGAGGGCAGGTCATCAGAAGAAGACCACGTAAACCGCTGCCGCCACGATAAAGCGATAGATAGCGAACGGAATAAACGAGATACGTTTAATCAGCTTCAGGAAGGTTTTGATGGCGACCAGCGCCACAAGGAAGGCCATCACAAAGCCTACGGCAAACATTGGAATATCGCCAACGGTCAGGAAGTGCCAGCTCTTATAGAGATCAAGAGCCGTGGCGCCCATCATCATCGGCACTGCCAGCAGGAAAGAAAACTCAGAGGCCGCATAACGACTCACGCCCATCAGCATGCCGCCTGAGATGGTAGCCCCTGAACGAGAGAAGCCCGGCCACAGTGCCAGACACTGGAAACAACCAATCATAAACGCCTGACGATAGGTCATATCGTCAACCCCGACCGCGCGCGGTATTTTGGGTTTCAGGCATTCTGCGGCAATCAGCAACAGGCCGCCGACCACCAGGGCATACATCACGTTTATAGGGTTAAAGAGCGATTTAATCGTATCGTGGAACACCAGACCCTGCACCACCGCTGGGATCATCCCCAATAGAATATGGATAAGCGACAATCGACCAGAACCTTCACCTTCATGGATCGGCGGGCGACCAAAGTGAATACCTATCAGGCTAAACAGACGACGCCAGAACATCACCACAACCGCCAGGATCGAACCCAACTGGATTACCACCTCAAAAGTTTTCGCCGTTTCTCCTTCAAATCCCAGCAAATGGCCGACAATAATCATATGACCGGTGCTGGAGACAGGCAGAAACTCCGTCAATCCCTCGACCACACCCAGAATGGCTGCGACCAGCAGCGAGTGTATATCGCTCATTAATAAACCCTTAAAAGTAAACAATAAAATAAACCCGGCACTATGACCGGTATAAATCACTTTGGTTTAACTTATATGATCACTAAATATTTTATTTCGGATTATGGCCACGCTCGATGATGACACCGACGTTTGTCGCTCGCGCAACCGCACCGGGTTTACTGACCTTGATGCGTACCCACGGTGAATTAAAGCGCGACATTAACAGCTCAGCCAGCTCTTCCGCTACGCGTTCAACCAGCGCAAAACGGCTGCCCTCTACATGCTTCACCACGGCTTCACTGATATCGGCATAGCTTAGGCAGTCTTCCACATTATCGCTGGCAGCGGCTTTGCGGTTATCCCAGCCTAATTCGATATCGAACACCAGCTTCTGCTCAATAGTTTGTTCCCAGTCATAAACACCGATAGTGGTGATTACCGAAAGTTGCTCTATAAATACAATATCCATCACGACCTGCTTGGTTTTAGGCTAAACCGGATACCACTTCCGGCGAATTATGCGTATTATCCACAGATGCAGAGAATACTTCGACATTTTCAAAATGGAACAGCGTTATGAGTGCAATCGAGCCTGGAATGATTCTCCTTGCCTACCTTTGCGGCTCGATTTCCAGCGCCATTCTGGTCTGCCGCATCGCAGGGTTACCTGACCCTCGCAATTGTGGTTCCGGTAATCCCGGGGCCACTAACGTATTACGTATTGGCGGTAAAGGCGCTGCCCTGACCGTACTGATTTTCGACGTCCTGAAAGGGATGCTGCCCGTCTGGGGAGCTTACGCCCTTGGTTTGTCACCATTCTGGCTGGGCCTTGTGGCGATAGCAGCCTGTCTGGGCCATATCTGGCCGGTATTTTTCCATTTCCATGGCGGGAAAGGTGTGGCCACTGCCTTTGGTGCGATTGCGCCTATTGGCCTCGATTTGACCGGCGTGATGGCCGGCACCTGGGTGCTCACGATCTTACTCAGCGGCTATTCCTCACTGGGAGCTATCGTCAGCGCGCTGGTTGCGCCGTTTTACGTCTGGTGGTTCAAACCCCAATATACCTTCCCGGTTTCCATGCTCTCATGCCTGATTTTGCTGCGCCATCATGACAATATTCAACGTCTGTGGCGACGTCAGGAGACCAAAATCTGGGTGCGGTTTAAGAAGCGTAAGCGCAAAGACGAAGAGTAGCGGAAAGGTTGGCATTGCTCCCGGCGTCGCTGCGCTCTGCCGGGGTTTGTAGCCCGGGCAAAGCGTTTACGCTGCCCCCGGGAAGGTGAAAACAATCAGGCAGCCGGCAATTCTGCCAGCGGCCAGCGCGGACGAACGGTCACGCCCAGTGAGTTGCTAGCACCCGTTTTCAAGCGCACCATGCCCGCATAAGCAATCATCGCACCATTATCGGTACAGAATTCCGGGCGCGCATAAAACACTTCGCCACGACGCTTTTGCATCATCTCCGCGAGTTTAGCGCGCAGCGTACGGTTAGCGCTCACGCCACCCGCCATTACCAGACGTTTAAATCCGGTTTGATCCAACGCGCGCTTGCACTTGATCATCAGCGTATCCACCACCGCATCTTCAAACGCACGAGCAATATCGGCGCGAGTTTGAGCGTCGTTATCGTTGTTGCGAATAGTATTAGCAGCGAACGTTTTCAGGCCAGAGAAACTGAAATCCAGCCCCGGACGATCGGTCATTGGGCGTGGGAAGACAAAGCGGCCTTCCGTACCCTGAGAGGCCATTTTCGACAGCAGCGGCCCGCCCGGATAATCCAGACCCAGCAGTTTCGCCGTTTTATCAAAAGCTTCACCAGCTGCATCATCAATAGATTCACCCAGCAGCGTGTATTGGCCAATGCCCGTCACGCTAATCAACTGTGTGTGACCGCCGGAGACCAGCAGCGCTACAAACGGGTATTCTGGCGGATTATCTTCCAGCATGGGCGCCAGCAGATGTCCTTCCATATGATGCACAGGTATCGCCGGTACGTTCCACGCGAACGCCAAAGAGCGACCGACCGTTGCGCCAACTAACAATGCACCGACCAGACCCGGGCCTGCGGTATACGCCACCGCATCGATATCTTTTGCCGTCAGGCTGGCTTCTTTTAACGCCGCCTGAATCAGCGGAACCGTTTTGCGCACATGATCGCGCGAGGCTAACTCAGGCACCACGCCACCGTAGTCAGCGTGTAATTTCACCTGACTATACAGTTGGTTGGCTAACAGCCCTTTTTCGTCGTCATAAATTGCGATGCCGGTTTCATCGCAGGATGTTTCAATTCCCAGTACACGCATGGCTACATTTACCTCGTTTCAGTACCGCGCAGTGTAGGATCTCTGACCTTAGATGTAAAACTTTGCTCACTTCAGGCGTCGAGTTCGTGTATACTTCTCAACCTTAAAAAGTCCCTTTCAAAAGAGCGTCGGTGCTTTACAAAGCAGCAACGGTTGTAGTAAAATTCCGCACCATTTTGAAATAAGCTGGCGTTGATGCCAGCGGCAAACCGAATTTATTAAAGGTGAGAGTTACATGCCGGTAATTAAAGTACGTGAAAACGAGCCGTTCGACGTAGCACTGCGTCGCTTCAAGCGTTCATGCGAGAAAGCAGGTGTTCTGGCGGAAGTTCGTCGTCGTGAGTTC
>Ga0207655_1000128_pt1 | contig 149987 bp, 140 predicted proteins | sample KBSM44metaG_FD_184398 | JGI IMG/M metagenome (GOLD analysis project Ga0207655, IMG submission 184398) | Miscanthus rhizosphere microbial communities from Kellogg Biological Station, Michigan, USA - KBS M4-4 metaG (SPAdes) (version 2) | ecosystem: Host-associated > Plants > Roots > Rhizosphere...
ATGTAAAGGCAGTAATGTCATAGTCGAGTAGTACTAATAATCCGTAAGCTTATGTACACCCTTTTCCCGCACCGCAAGGTGCGGGGAGAAACTTTCTAAATACTTTTATGTTTCTTTATCTCAGTATGTTAAGATATTTGCAGCGAAGCTGCAGTTGATAGTTGAAGGTTGGTAGTTGATGGAAACACCAACAACCATAAACCAACAACCGCCAACAATGACCTTAAGGTGGTTATTGCGGCGGGGCTCACCTCTTCCCATCCCGAACAGAGTAGTTAAGCCCGCCTGCGCAGATGGTACTGCAGTTATGTGGGAGAGTATGTCGTCGCCTTTCTTTGAAGAATCCTCATCATTTATTTGATGAGGATTTTTTTTGTTTACAAAATGCTGTAATTATTCGGTTGCCCTGATGAGAAATGAGAAAAGCATTGCCCTGAGAATCGTTTATTTGAAAATTATCTTATACTTATTGCGATAAAGCGATTCTCAGCGAAGTAATTAAACTACCGGCATCATACTTATTTATATTAGATTTTATATTTTTGTTACGCTATCGATACCAAAATTTAAAACTAGAGTAATTATGAAAGACATTTTTAATAAAGAAGTTTGTAATGAATTTATAAATCGAATCAATAAACTAACTCCGGAGTCAAAAGCACTTTGGGGAAAAATGAATGTTTCACAAATGTTGGCTCATTGCAATGTGTCTTATGAAATGGTTTATGATAATATTCATTCAAAACCTAATGCCTTTTTTAGATTTATATTAAAATTACTTGTGAAAAATAAAGTTGTAGATGATAAACCTTATGCCAGAAACAATGGAACTGCGCCACAGTTTATAATTAAAGGAGATCGAAATTTTGATATCGAAAAGGATCGTTTGATTGCTTACATTAATAAAACGCAAGAATTAGGTGAAAGAGAATTCGAAGGGAAAGAATCTCTTTCTTTTGGAAAATTGTATTCAGGAGAATGGAATAATATGTTCAGTAAACATTTGGAGCATCATTTGAGTCAGTTTGGTGTTTAATTGTATCTTTTAATTTGATTTTTATGAAACTATATATTTTATTAATTGCATTATTATTTGGATTGTCTGTAAATGCACAGAAACAGGAAGTTCAGAAAACTATTGAGTCTTTTTTTGAAGGATTTCATCAAAAAGACACGATTAAACTCAAATCGGTTTGTTCTGATAAGATTATTTTGCAATCTATTAGTGAGAGTAAGACTAAGGGAAATAAATTATCTGATGAAAGCGCAAAAGAGTTTTATAATTCTATTGCAACAATTCCTTCTAATCTTAAATTTAATGAAAAGATTTTAAGTTATAATATTCAAATTGATGGCTCGATGGCACATGTTTGGGCTCCTTATGAATTTTATTTGAATGATAAATTGAGTCATTCAGGAGTAAATACTTTTACTTTGTTTAAAGAAAAAGATTCCTGGAAGATTATTTACCTGATTGATACGAGAAGGAAATAATATTTTTTAGATAACCTCTGTTAGGTAATAGTTGCAAGAATCAGCAATTATGCATTCTTCGCACTTTGGTTTTGGTCTGCAAGTTTCTCTGCCTAAAAAAGAGATTGCCATTCCAATTTCGGACCAGATATTTTTTGGTAAAACTTGCATGAGGTCTTTTTCAACTTTAATTCCGTCTTTAGCTTCTTTTATTATTCCTATTCTGGGTGCTACACGAATTACGTGTAAATCTGCAATAATTCCTTCAGCAGGTTTATGAGTTTCTCTAAGAATTACATTCGCAGATTTTCTTCCAATGCCTTTTAAAGCAGTCAATTCCTTCATGTTTAGCGGAATATCTTTATCATTTTGAATGGTTTTCGCAATTTCCAAAAGCCATTGCACTTTAGTTGGATAATTTCGAACTTTACTGATATAAGGAATAAAAGTTTCAGGATCAGTTTTGGACAAACTATTTAAAGTGGGATATTTTTCAAATAAAGGTGGTGCAATTTTATTAATATTCGCATCAGAATCTTGCGCTGATAAAACGACCATAACCAGTAACTGATATGCATTTTGATATTCTAAAGGATGCTTTTTACCTTTATATTTATCTAAAATTGGTGCCAGTTTCGTTTCCCAATTAGATGTTTCTCCAAATAAATCCATTTTTGTTTTTTTTAGAATTTAATAATCAAAATTGTAACTATCACAAAATTAGTTAGTTTTGATGAATTCTAATATTTTTTTTATAACATTTTGATTTCCAAGTATTTTTCTATGTCCTAATCCATCGGTTAGATATAAAGTTCCGTTTTCAAGTTGTTGATGAATATGAATTCCAGCTTTTACAGAAACTTCAGGATCATCATTATCATGTATTACCAACACAGGAATTTTTACTTGTTGTGCTGCTCTGTAAGCCGAAAAGTCATCCATTTTTACTTGATATTTATCCTCAAAAAGATTACGAAGACGATCGCTTATTTCTTGTTTTAAACCAAGTTTTAAGATAAAATCATCTAATATGTCCTGAACAATATCACCACTTCCTATTACTATTGCTTTGTTTACTTTGAGTCCGTCTTTTATTGCATTCAGAACTGACATTCCACCTAATGAATGTCCAATTGCGATTTCAAAGGGACCATATTGTTTATCGATTTCTAAAACCGAAGCAATAAACTCTGACATTATTGTTGTTTTTCCTTTTGATTTTCCATGTGCAGGAGCATCAAAACTAATAGTCGAATATCCATTTTTTAAAAGTTCATCTGCTATTTTAAATAATTGTGTGCCTCGTCCAGACCAACCGTGAACTAAAAGAATTTTTCTATCACTTTGTCCGTAGTGATAAGTTACAACGCTTTGATTAATATCCGAAACATAAACAGTTTTTTGGGTACTTTTTTGGTCCATCTCAAACTCACGTTTGGGAATCTTATGTTTTATTGGTGTGGTAAAAAGCTTTGCTGCGTATGACGTAACTAATTTAGTCGAAATAAAAGCGCATATTTTACAGGATATAATTATAAACTGCGGAATTTCTAATGATTTAGTAGGATTAGTTGCCTTTTTTGTCATATCAATAAATTTTTTTTGAGGGCTTAGTTTTGCTTATTTTTTCCTAAATTTAAAAAACATAAAAGTAGCATATTAATGAATGTTTACTGAAAAAAATAATTCACAAATTACTATTTAATACGATTATAAAATTTTAGCATGGAAATATTTCATATCAGTGCAGAATGTTACCCAATGGCAAAGGTTGGCGGATTGGCAGATGTAGTTGGCGCTTTGCCTAAATATCAAACAAATGCCGGTCATCTGGTGAGAGTTGTTGTACCTTGTTATGATACTAAATTCAGAAAAGAAAATGACTTTGAGTGTGTTCATTGGGGAAGTGTTAAGTTGGGTAATTTTAATTTTCCGTTTAGTGTTTTAAAAGAAACTACAGATAAGTTGGGTTATGAATTATATCTGATAGAAATTAATGAATTGTTTAATCGTCCCAATGTTTATGGATATGAAGATGATATTGAGCGTTTTTTATCTTTTCAAATTGCCACTTTAGATTGGATTCTGGCGCGTAAAACGGTTCCTGATGTTATTAATTGTCACGATCATCATACAGGAGTAATTCCGTTTATGATTAAATATGCTTATAAATATGAAAGTTTAGCCAATGTAAAAACGGTAATTACAATTCATAATGGATTGTATCAAGGTTGGTTTGGTTTTGATAAATTACATTATTTACCGGAATTTGATTTGATTCATGTTGGATTTTTAGAATGGAATAATTCTTTAAATTCTCTGGCGGTTGGAATTAAATGTGCGAATGCTGTAACGACGGTTTCTCCAAGTTATTTAAACGAAATAAATATCTCGGCAAATGGATTAGAAGGGTTGTTCAAATCTGTGCGCTATAAATCAAGAGGAATTTTAAATGGAATTGATATCGAAGTTTGGGATCCTACAAAAGATGTAATGATTGCGGAAAATTATTCTATTGAAACTTTTGAAACTGGAAAACAAAAGAATAAAGAAAAATTATGTGAGCAATTTGAATTAGATCCCACAAAACCATTATTCAGTTTTATTGGCCGTTTATTTGAGGAAAAAGGAGGAGATTTATTGCCGCAAGCTTCAGCATTGGCATTATCAGAAAATTTCGAAAATATTAATATTTTGATTTTAGGATCTGGAAATTCATTAATTGAAGAACAATTGGTGCAATTGCGAAATGATTATAATGGAAATTACAATGTTTTTATTGGTTATAATGAAGAATTAGCTCATTTGATTTATGCGGGTTCAGATTATATTTTAATGCCGTCAAGAGTTGAACCTTGCGGATTAAATCAAATGTATGCTTTGCGTTACGGAACGGTTCCAATTGTGAGAAGAACGGGAGGATTACGAGATACTGTGATTGATTTTGGTGATGATGGAAACGGAATTTGTCATGATCAGGCTTCAGTTGGGGATATTTGTTACTCTATAAATCGTGCGGTCAAGTTGTATGACGATAAAATAAATTTCAATAAAATAGTAAAGAAGGGAATGGCAATAGATCATTCCTGGGAAAGAGTTTGCCAAGAATATATCGAGATATACAACCTAATAATTGAGAAAAATGAAATTTAAAAAGAAAAATGTAGTTGCTATTATTTTAGGAGGAGGACAAGGATCACGTTTGTTTCCATTAACCGAAACAAGATCAAAACCTGCAGTTCCGATTGGTGGAAAATACCGATTGGTTGATATTCCAATCTCAAATTGTATCAATTCGGATATTTTTAAAATATTTGTTTTGACACAATTTAACTCGGCATCTTTGAATGCTCATATCAAAAACACCTTTAATTTTAGTATTTTCAGCCAATCATTTGTTGATATTTTGGCAGCAGAACAAACTCCGGATAATCCAACTTGGTTTCAGGGAACTGCAGATGCTGTACGACAATGTATGCCGCATTTTTTAAAACATGAATTTGATCATGCTTTGATTTTATCTGGTGATCAATTGTATCAAATGGATTTTAACGCAATGTTAGAAGCTCATATTGCTGCTGATGCTGAGATTTCTATTGCAACTTTACCGGTAAATGCTAAAGATGCTCCAGAATTTGGAATCCTTAAAACAGATCATGAAAATCGTATTCAAGCTTTTATAGAAAAACCAAATGCTTCATTATTACCTGAATGGGAATCTGAAGTAAGTGATCAAATGCGCGAAAAAGGTAAAAAATATCTGGCTTCGATGGGAATTTATATTTTTAATAAATCATTGTTGGTTGATTTAATGTGTAATCCTGAAACAAAAGATTTTGGAAAAGAAATTATTCCAGAGGCGGTTAATAAGCATAAAATTTTAAGTTATCAATACGAAGGATATTGGACAGATATCGGAAACATTGAATCTTTTTTTGAAGCTAATATTGGTTTAACTGATGATATTCCGGAGTTTAATTTATTTGATAATGAGAACAAGATCTTTACAAGACCAAGATTATTGCCTCCATCAAAATTTAGAAATTCAATTATAAATCAATCTCTTATTTCTGAAGGCTGTATTATTAATGCTAAAGAAATTAAAAGATCTGTTATTGGTATTCGTTCCAGAATTGGCGCAGGTACTGTTATTGAAAATTGTTACGTAATGGGTAATGATTTTTATCAGGATCTTGATGAAATGCATCAGGAAAGCAGCGACAATAAAATTCATGTAGGAATTGGTGAAAACTGTTTTATACACAATGCTTTGGTTGATAAAAATGTTCGAATAGGAAACAACGTTCATATTAGCGGAGGAAAGCATTTGGATAATTTTACGAATGAATTGTATAGTATAAAAGATGGAATTGTTGTCATTAAAAAAGGAGCTATTCTAGTTGATAATTTTAGAATAGAATAAAAATACCTAAAAATTAATTGTTGCCTTAAAAACCAAATATGAATAAAGTTATCACGCATTCTCTATTTACTGATTTTGATATTGATTTATTCAAAGCCGGAAAACACTTCAAATTATACGAAAAATTAGGAGCGCATTTAATTGAAGTTAACGGAGTAAAAGGCGTTTATTTTGCGGTTTGGGCTCCAACGGCAGAATCTGTTTCGGTAGTTGGTGATTTTAATTATTGGACTCAAGGCGAACATTTATTGCAAGTTCGTTGGGATTCTTCTGGAATATGGGAAGGATTTATTCCGGATATTACAAAAGGAGCACTTTATAAATATAAAATTCAATCAAATATAAATGGAATTGTAACTGAAAAGGCTGATCCATTTGCTTTGTATTGCGAAAAACCACCTCATACAGCTTCTGTTGTCTGGGATTTAGATTATAATTGGAAAGACGAAAATTGGATGCAATCCCGTAAGGAGAATAACGCTCTCGATAAACCTTATTCGGTTTATGAAGTGCATTTAGGATCTTGGAAACGTGCCGAAAACAATCGTTTTTTGACTTACCTGGAATTGGCAGACGATTTAGTGAAATATGTTAAGGAAACGGGTTTTACGCACGTAGAATTCATGCCAATTATGGAATATCCTTATGATCCTTCATGGGGTTATCAATTAACAGGATATTTTGCGCCAACTTCTCGTTTTGGGAAACCGCAGGATTTTATGGTTCTGGTTGATAAATTACATCAAGCTGGTATTGGCGTAATTTTAGACTGGGTTCCGTCACATTTTCCTGATGATGCGCATGGTTTAGGTTTCTTTGACGGATCTCATTTGTATGAACATCCGGATCGTAGAAAAGGGTATCATCCGGATTGGAAAAGTTTGGTTTTTAATTATGGTCGAAATGAAGTTCGCGCGTTCTTAATTAGTAATGCTGTTTTTTGGCTTCAGCAATATCATGCCGATGGTTTGAGAGTCGATGCTGTTGCTTCGATGTTGTATCTTGATTATTCCAGAAATGATGGCGAATGGGAACCTAATATTTATGGTGGAAGAGAGAATCTTGAAACCATAAGTTTCCTTAAAGAATTTAATGAAGTAATCTACGCTAATTTTGATGGAGTTCAAACTATTGCTGAAGAAAGTACTTCTTTTCCGATGGTTTCAAGACCTACGTTTACCGGCGGTTTAGGTTTTGGAATGAAATGGATGATGGGTTGGATGCACGATACTTTAAAATACTTTCAGAAGGAAACTGTCTATAGAAAATACCATCAAAACGATTTGACTTTTTCGATGACATATGCTTTTACGGAGAATTTTATGTTACCATTTTCTCATGACGAAGTAGTTTACGGAAAAAAATCTATTGCCAATAAAATGCCGGGAGACGAGTGGCAGAAATTTGCCAATTTAAGATTACTCTATGGTTATATGTTTACGCATCCGGGAACTAAACTATTGTTTATGGGATCTGAATTTGGACAAAGTGATGAATGGAATTTTGAGAAAAGTTTAGATTGGCATTTACTACAGTATGATTATCATTCGGGAATAAAAAAAGTAATTACAGATTTAAATCATTTATATAAATCTCGTCCGGCATTGTATGAAAAGCAATTTACTGGTGAAGGTTTTGAGTGGATTAATTACTCAGATCATCAAAATGCAATTTTATCTTATATCCGAAAAGGAAATAATGCTAATGAAAACTTAGTTGTAGTTTGTAATTTCACGCAAGTCGTAAGAGAAAATTACAGAATAGGAATTCCGCAGAAAGGAAAGCTCGAAGAAATTTTTAATAGTGACGCATCAATTTACGGAGGAAGTGGCGTTGAAAATTCTAAAATAATAAAAATAGAAGCTACACCTTATGATGGCAGAGATTTTTCGGTCGAATTAATTTTACCGCCTTTGAGTGTTACCGTTTATTCGTTTGCATAAAAAATATCAATTATTTTTTTAGAATATCATTTTGTCAGTTTAGTGTTTTAAAATTGTCGAATTGGTGATTTTTTGAGCCGTTATTTAGTACTCATTCAGAAAAAACGTTTTCGTGAATAATCCTTTTATTCATAGAGGTTTATCTAGTTTTTTTGTATGTTTGAAATAAAGATTAGCGATATCCAATTAACTCATTAGCGATATGATTACAAATACATCATTAGAATATAAAGGCGATTTATATCCATCAAAAATTGTCTCATTTCAGCATGAAGGCGATTCTATCTTTTTTCATACTGACAATAAAGTAATCTTAAAAGTCACTATTCTTAGAGATAGTTTAATCCGATTTCGTTTTACTACAAAAGGGTATTTTAGCAACGATTTTTCGTATGCAATTGATAAAACACAGCTTCACGGTTATAATTTTTTAGAACTTACAGAAGAGGAAACTTATTTCCAGATTAGAACGAGTAAAGTCAAATGTAAGATTCAAAAATCGGATCTACGTTTGTCTATTTATGATTTAAATGATCTTTTGATTCTCGAAGATGAACTTGGTTTTCATTGGGAAGAAAGCTATGAATATGGTGGAAATATTGTAAAAATGAGTAAATCGTCAAAAGACGGAGAATGTTTTTACGGTCTTGGTGACAAGGCAACTCAAATGAATTTAAAAGGTAAAAGATTAGAAAATTTTGCCACTGATCAATATGCTTATCAAAAAGAGCAAGATCCATTATATAAAGTAGTTCCGTTTTATATTGGGTTGCATAACAAGCAATCTTATGGGATTTTCTTTGATAATACATTTAGAACTTTCTTTGATTTTTGTCAGGAAAGAAGAAACGTTACCAGCTTTTGGGCTGAAGGCGGTGAAATGAATTATTATTTTATCTACGGGCCACAAATGCAAGATGTGGTCACTACATATACTGATTTGACTGGTAAACCAGAGTTGCCGCCACTTTGGGTTTTGGGTTATCACCAATGTAAATGGAGTTATTATCCGGAAAGTAAAGTAAAAGAGATTACTTCGAAATTTAGAGAACTAAAAATTCCTTGTGACGCCATTTATCTGGATATTGATTATATGGAAGGATTTCGATGTTTTACCTGGAATAAAGAATATTTTCCTGATCCAAAAAGAATGGTCGCAGAATTAGCCGAAGACGGTTTTAAAACGGTTGTAATCATCGATCCGGGAATTAAAATTGACAAAGATTATTGGGTTTATAAAGAAGCTTTAGAAAAAGATTATTTCTGCAAAAGAGCCGACGGACCTTATATGAAAGGTAAAGTCTGGCCAGGAGAATGTAACTTTCCTGATTACACAAATCCCGTTGTTAGAGAATGGTGGGCTGGATTATTTAAAGAATTAATTTCAGACTTTGGTGTAAAAGGAGTCTGGAATGATATGAATGAACCTGCCGTTATGGAAGTTCCAAATAAAACTTTTCCAATGGATGTTCGTCACGTTTACGACGGAAATCCTTGTAGTCATAGAAAAGCACACAATATTTACGGAACACAAATGGCGCGCGCAACCTATCATGGCGTAAAACGATTTGCCTATCCTAAACGCCCTTTTGTCATAACAAGATCTGCTTATTCAGGTGCACAGCGTTATACGTCGTCGTGGACAGGAGATAATGTGGCAACTTGGGAACATTTATGGATTGCAAATATCCAAGTACAGCGAATGTGTATTTCAGGAATGGGATTCACAGGTTCTGATATTGGAGGTTTTGCTGAACAGCCTACAGGAGAATTATACGCACGTTGGATTCAGTTAGGGGTTTTTCACCCGTTTTGCAGAACGCATTCTTCGGGAGATCATGGAAATCAGGAACCTTGGGCTTTTGACGAAGAAGTGATCAATATTACCCGCAAATTTGTGAGTTTGCGCTACCAGTTATTACCTTATTTATATACGATGTTCTGGCAATATATCGAAGAAGGAATTCCTATGCTTAAACCTTTAGTTTATTACGATCAGGACGATACACAAACGCATTATCGTAACGACGAATTCATCTTTGGAAACCAGATTTTAGTTTGTCCAATCCTTGAACCTAATGCTGTAGGTAGACGTATGTATATTCCAAGAGGTGAGTGGTATAACTATTGGACAAATGAATTTTCGACAGGAGGAAGAGAAGTTTGGGTTGATACCAAATTTGATGAGATTCCGGTTTTTGTAAAAGCAGGTGCTATAATTCCAAAATATCCGGTGCAGCAATATGTTGGTGAACTTGAGTTTGATGAATTGGTTCTTGATTTGTACTTTAAAAACGGAAAAGAGAAATCAGTAGTTTATGAAGATGCCCAGGACGGTTACGATTATAAAAAAGGACGTTATAGCTTTTTATCTTTCACTACAGTGGGAAAAGAAAAAGAACTAATTGTACAGCTTCATAAAGAAGGAAAATATGATACTCCTTATACCAAGTATAAAATTAATTTGATCGGGTTGCCGTTTAAGGTTACAGAAATCGAAATTGACAATGAAAATGTAGTTTTTGACAAAATTGCTTTTGAAGAAAATAAGTTCTTAATTGTTGACAAAGAGTTTACCGAATTGCATATAATTAGTGAATAAGTAAATTCTGATAAATTTTAAGAAAATTATATAAATTGGAAATTAATAATAATTGTATTTTTGTGTGTTGTAAAATATCAAAATCATGAAAAAACATTTAATAATAGGTCTATTTGCGGTCGTTTTAGCCGGATGTGCAACCAATCCAATTACGGGGAAACAAAATTTAAATTTTGTTTCTAACAGCGAATTATTTCCGACGTCATTTCAACAATACAGTACTTTTTTGACTGAAAACAAAGTTATTACAGGAACTGCAGACGCAAAAAGAGTTGACTTGGTTGGATCAAAAATTAAAGCTGCAGCTGAAAAATATCTAACTTATTTAGGTCAGTCACAATACTTGAAAGATTATCGCTGGGAGTATAAATTAGTAGACAACAAAGAAGTAAATGCGTGGTGTCTTCCAGGCGGAAAAATTGTTGTTTACTCAGGAATTTTGCCTGTAACTCAAAATGAGTCAGGATTAGCGACTGTTATGGGACACGAAGTTTCGCACGCATTAGCCAATCACGGTGCACAGAGAATGAGTGCAGCACAATTGCAGTCAATTGGAGGCGCGGTTCTAGATGCTGCTACAAGCAATAAATCTGCACAAACCAAAGAAATATTCTCGCAAGCTTACGGAATGGGTACAGAAGTAGGAGTAATGCTTCCGTTTAGTAGAAGTAATGAAAGTGAAGCGGATAAAATTGGATTAACACTAATGGCAATCGCAGGTTATAATCCAGATGATGCAATTGCATTTTGGACCAGAATGTCAGCTAAATCAGGAGCCGCAGGAACACCGGAGTTTATGAGTACGCACCCATCTGATGCTACAAGAATTGCAAATTTAAAATCATTAATTCCAGAAGCAAGAGCTACAGCACTTAAAGTTGGGATTATAAAATAAAGTGAATCATTAGATAAAAATATAAAAGCTATTCTAGTTTTAGAGTAGCTTTTTTTGTTGTGATATAATAAGCACAGGTTTCTGAATTGTTTATAATTTAATAATACAGGAATTTTTTAAAATCTATCTGTTTATAATAAAAAATAGATAAATTCGTAGCGCATTAACAAAACCATTTCTATGAAAAACCTACAAAAAGGAGATAAAAAATTACTAAATGCCTGGGCGTTTTATGATTGGGCAAATTCAGTTTATACTCTGACAATTGCTTCGGCAGTATTTCCTATTTTTTATGAAGCTTTATTCTCTGACCGAGATCATTATATTGATGTTTTCGGGATGCATCTTAAAAACTCAGCTTTAATTAGTTTTACAACTGCTTTTGCATTTTTAGTGGTTTCTTTTATTTCACCATTATTATCTGGAATTGCTGATTATGTTGGGAATAAAAAATCCTTCATGAAGTTTTTCTGTTACCTGGGAGCTTTATCTTGTATGGGATTATATTGGTTTGATCTTGGGAATATTTATCTCGGATTAGCGTTTTATTTCCTTGGATTAATTGGATATTGGGGAAGTTTAGTTTTTTATAATTCGTATTTACCGGACATTGCATTTGAAGAACAACAAGATAGAATTAGTGCCAAAGGATATTCATTAGGTTACATTGGAAGTGTAATTTTATTGATTATCAATCTGGCGATGATCATGAAACCAAAACTTTTTGGAATCACCGGAACAGATGGCGAAGCGGCGATGAAAGCCATGCGTTATTCTTTTATAATGGTAGGAGTTTGGTGGATATTATTTAGTCAATACACTTATTATTATTTACCAAAAGGAAGCAAAGAAACAGGTGAGAAATTGACAAAATCAGTTGTTTTTAATGGTTTCAAGGAACTTAAGAAAGTTTGGTCATTATTGAAAGAAAATATTCCGTTGAAGAGATATTTGGGAGGTTTTTTTGTTTCTAGTATGGCAGTACAAACCGTTATGCTTGTTGCTACTTATTTTGGAGCTCAGGAAATTCAATGGTCATCAAAAGAAGAAGGAACTATTGGATTAATCATTTGCATTCTGATTATACAATTAGTAGCAGTTATTGGAGCAGTTTTGACTTCAAGAGCTTCTGCTAAATTTGGAAATATCCCAACTTTGATAGTAATTAATAGTATTTGGGCAGTATTTTGTGCTTTGGCTTTCTTTATAACTTTACCAATTCATTTTTATGTTATGGCAACTGTAGCGGGATTTGTTATGGGAGGAATTCAAGCTTTGTCACGTTCTACTTATTCAAAATTATTACCTGAAACCGAAGATACAGCATCATTTTTCAGTTTTTATGATGTAGCAGAAAAGATAGGAATCGTAATCGGGATGTGTGTTTACGGTATTATCGATCAGATTACAGGAAGTCCGAGAGCAGCAATTGTGATATTAGGAGTTTTCTTTGTTACAGCAATTTTCTTATTGAGACGAGTACATAAAAAGGCACTTTAAAAGTGCCTTATAATAATTTATTTTGATTTTAGCTGCGCATCGATTTTTGCAATCATTTGCGCAGCATTTTCATTTTTAGGATTTAATTCTAATGATTTTTGATAGTTTAGTTTTGCAAGTTCCAGCTTTCCAACAGCTTCATAAATCTCACCCAAACTATCATAAGTATTTGCCGATTGGGGATATTCTGTACAATTAAGCTTGAAAATTTGAAGCGAAAGCTCTGTCTGTTTTTTATTAAAGTAATTGTATCCTAAGTTATTCAGGCTTTCTTCAAAATTATAATCAGGATATTTTAATCTTAATTTTTTAAATTGAATTGTTGCTGTTTCAAAAGTATTCTCGCCAAAAAATTCGATTAATTGAGTTTGTGGTGTTCGTATTTGATCTAACGTAAGAACTAATTCTTTTGAGGTATATTCTGGACGTGAAATAGTTAATCCTTTAAGTTCGTTTTTATTTAGGTTAAACCGAATGATATTTGGATAATTTTCAATTCTAAAAGAGTTATCGCTAATATAATGCATTTCGTTTTTTTCGATATTAAAATTATCTCTTAGATAGGGTGAATTAAGATATAAATGATTGTTTTCTTCGAAGATTTTGCTAACGCCTACTCTATCGTAACCATAAAGTATCTCCGTATAATATCCTTTTATCGTGTCTTTTAATGCTTTTGGAATTTGTAGATTATCATCATTATTAATTGGTTTCGTCCAATTAAGTTTTGTGATTATTTCCTTATCGACATAAGACATTACCGGTAAACGATTTGGTTTATCTCCATTTGCTAAAATTGCAATTCCGTTGCCGTCTTTCATTGTAGCCAATAAATCACCACCAGTTCCTGTGTTTGAGCCATCGTGAGAGAACCATTCCAGATTTCCATAACCTAAACTTCGTTGCCAGCCATAACTCCAACCGCGAGGGCCATTCATAGTAGCAATATCAGTCACTTTTTTGGCAACAGCAGTCGAAATTATTTTGTTTCCTTTTCCTAATAATGCTTTTTGCATTTCGATCGCAATTAACGCTAAATCAGTAGGAGTAGACCATAAACCTGATGGTGCAACCTGTGGAGTAATTGGGATTCCTGTTCTAATGATTTCGCCTTTACTATTATGTACTTTGGCAATATTGGATAAAAAATCTTTTTCATTGGGTTGCAACATCGTTGAGTTTTGTAATTGCAAAGGATCAAGAAGCGTTTCTTTCACTATTTGCGCTAATGGTTTCTTGAAATGATCTTCAAGCGCACATTGAATAATTACATAACCGCCACCGCTGTATTCCCAATTAGTTCCCGGTTTAAAAAGAAATTCGATAGTTTTTTTTGATCTCGGAAGTAATTTTCCTTGCAAACTTTCTACAATAGTTGGTATAGAATCACCTTCGTAATAATCTTCAAAACCGCCTTGACTTGTTCCGGCAGTGTGAGATAAAAGTTGTTTCCAGGTTACTTTAGCATCTTTTGTAAAACTACTTTCTGGAAGTTCCCATCTTTTAAGGTAATTTTCAATTGGATCGTCCAGATTTATTAATCCTTTTTCTTCCAGCATTACACAAACAATTGCCGTTATCGGTTTTGAAATAGAAGCGGTCGAAAATGCCGTATTTTCGTCGATTTTCTCATTAGAATCAGAAGCTTTTATTCCCCATTGATTTGTCCATATTACTTTATAATTTTCAAATACAGCAACGCTTAAGCCTTTGAGATTATATTTAGCCATCATCTCCGAAGTGCTATTTTTAAGACTTTCAAGTGCAGTAATCTTATTTGTATCTTCCTTTTTTTGCGCAAAAGATAAGGCACAAGAAAAAGCCAGAAGGATAATTAATATTGTCCGTCTCATTATTTTTTAGTTTTAAAAGAGATTGATTTGATTTAAGGTTTAGAATTTATAATTGATATATAAATTCCGTGTTTTGATAAATCTTTGAAGTATAATCTAATGTTGCAATTTGCTCAAACCGACATTAAATAAGGGAAGTGTAATTACTAAATATCTTAATTATAGGATGAAATTCCTCTTTAAGATATTTTTTGTTTGATTGAAGGTTGAAATAAAAAGCTCAATAATAAAAGAAGATATTCTGTTTATTTTTTGATTTGATGATTGGTTGAAATTCTTTTATTATTGAGCTTTAATCAACATTATGCTTTTGAAATATTTCCTGAACCGGAAACTTTTACGTCACGTTTTTCTGGATTTCCGCTGTATTTGATATCTCCTGAACCAGAAACTCTCGCTGTTAAGCTTTCGTTACAATTAACGCGGCTATTTCCAGAACCTGAAACGTTAACGTCTACATTTTTAGATTTTAAATCGGCAGCATCGATATCTCCTGATCCTGAAAGTTTTGTTGTAAAATTATCAGCAGTTCCTTTTAAGCGTACATTTCCTGAACCGCTTAAATTAAGTTCTAAAGAATTTGAATCTACAGCTAAATTGAAGTTTCCTGAACCAGATAATTTTGCCAAAAACTTATCGCTTTTAATTGAACTTTTAGTCTGAATATCTCCTGAACCTGCCAAGGCTAATTCTGAAATTTTATCAAACGGAATTGTCAGCTGAACTTTTTTGCCCATACTTGGACGTAAGTTCGTGTTGTTTTTATTGTGAATTTTAAGTGTATTATCTTCAACTTCAACAACAATAGCGGCAAGAATATTTTCTTCTCCTTTGATGATGATTTTGCCTTCTTTTCCCGCAACTAAATCAACATCATAGAAACCAGATATTTTTATACCATCATATTCAGCTGTAGTTCTGGTTTCGGTAACAACTTTACCATTTCCATTTATTTTGCCAGACTGTGCATTTGCTATAAAACCAACTAAAAATGCTCCAAAAACTATAAGATGTACTACTTTTTTCATTGTTTTAAATTTTAAGTTATTATTTTTTGATTAATGATACGTTTCCGTAACTTGATGTTACTTGAATTTTATTTTGACCTTTTCTTTTATGATAACCGCTGATATTTTTAGTACTGCTTTTACTTTCACTTACCGAAATTTCTAAATCATCACCTGTTTTAATACTTCCGTATCTCGTTGCGATGTCAAAATCAAAAGCATAATTTAGAGTGTATCCCAATGAAATATCAGAGTAACTCGAGTTAATATTGACATTGCCAGCTTTTTCATTTATAGTGCCAACACTCAATTTACTATACGTAATATCTGAAGTCAAATTGCTTGAAAGTTCAGAAACCTGAATAGTCAGATAATTTCCCGATCCGGAAAAAGAGTTGACTTTTTGAAATTTTATGGTTCCATAATTACAATCATATTTAATATTCTGACTTTCTCCAACAATCAAATCACTATAATTGGCATCAAGATTAATATTTCCGGATTCGTTAATTTTTAAATTTGAATAACGTGCTTCAATATTTGAATTTTTGATGTAATCAATATTTGAATTTTGACAATATTCGATATGAATCGTATTGTTTGATCCGTTTAATCTTCCCAGATTTATTTTACCGTACTTGCACGAAATATCAGTTGTAGATTCCAAATTTAGAGTTGTGATATTTCCATACCTGTTTTCGAGTTTCACTGAACCATTTTTCGGGATTTTTATCACATAATTAATTTCGAAACTATTGCTGCTTCCTTTACTTTTAAACGAAGAGCTTCCGATATTTGTCACAGCTGTAACCAATGATTTTAAGGCTGTAATATCAACATCAATACTATTTAGTTTTTCGTTAACCCAGTTTTCATTTCCACCAGTTACTTTTATCGTAATATCAAGATCAATTTTATCTTCGTCCCAGGTTGATACCGTTATGTTGCCATATTTATTGGTAATATCAATTCCTGCATTCGAATTTACGATATAGGTTTTTTTGATACTTTTTTGTTTTGAAATGTAATTATCATCATTTGAAAACCCTAGTAAAGGTATTAAAATGAATAGAATAAGTAAGTTATAATGTTTTTTCATCAGATGTATTTTTTAGATTTTCGTTTTCTTCAATTCGTTTTAAAACAGTTTGTAAAAAAGAGATTCGCGTTTGCAGATTGCTAATCATGGCGTAAATAATTTGTTTGTTCTCACCATTTTTCTGAAGCTCTTTTATGATTTTTGCATAATCGGCATCAAAAACTTTCATTTGCTTTAGCGCATCATTAATGATTTTTTCGTTTTCTGGCGAACTTTTCTCTTTTAGTTTAACAAGTTCATTATCGATCAAAATGTTGAAGATAGAATCAGTTCTTTTGGTTTCATTAGATGCAAACTTGAATTCTTTTGGTTTGTCATTTTTATAAAAAACAGATATTCCTAGCATCAATACAATTGACGCCGCAACAGCTGTTACAAACCAATATTTTCTTTTGGATTGCTTTTTATTTAATTTGTTTAAGAAATCAACCTGATGATCAGAATTCATTTCCTGAATATCCCATTGATCTTCAAATTTGTTAAATAATTGGTCTAAATTGTCATTTTCCTTTTTCATATTTCCTCTAATTTTTTTCGTAAACTTTCTTTAGCCCTGCTTAATGTTGTTCGACAATTGGCATAACTAATATTCAAAATTTCGCAAATCTCTTCCTGATCATAACCTTCAATATAAAATAGCGTCAAAACCATACGATAATTATCTTTTAATGATAAAATGGTATCCAAAACCTGTTTCACTTTAAGTGAATTCAGATCTATATTTTCAGAAAAGAAACTGTCATTTTCTTCTATCTTATAAAGTGTTTTACTCAAATCTTCGACTTGAAACGCGTTATTTTTTTTGTAAAAATCAATACTATAATTGATAATTATTTTTTTTAGCCACGCTCCAAAAGCGACTTCCTGCTTGTAGTCGTTGATTTTTGTAAACGCTTTCAAAAAGCCTTCCTGCATGACGTCTTGTGCAAAATGTTCGTCCTTCACAATACGGTAAGCCACGTTATACATAGCTTTACAGTAACGATTGTAAACTTCGAATTGAGCCTTTTGATTGTTTTCTTTACAAAGAGCGATTAATTCTTCGATATTTTGATTGGTTATGTTCAAGTTTTGATTGCTAGTTTTTTATAATGACTTTGCTTTTTTTAGTTTGTTACACTTTTTATAAACTTTTTTTTATTTTTTTTCTTTTACGCAAAGCCGTAAGGAAAAATAAAATGATCGGTTTATTTTTGGTTCGAAATTTACTACAATATACCATTAACAAATCTAAAACTATGAAAAGATTAAAATTTACCATTTTTGCGACATTATTTCTATCGCTATTTTTATTAAATTCATGCCAGAGTGATTCTGGTGACACAGCACAAGCTTCATCTGGAGACTATTGGCCAACAGCAGTAGGAAATCAGTGGATTTTAGACCAAAGCGGACAAAGTGTTTCAATGAAAATTATTTCTTCGGAAAATGACTATTTTAAATTTGATCAATTTTCAGGAATGGGCCAAGGTGTAACCGGAAGTGCATCTGTTTATTTAAAAAAGGTTAAAGGAGATTATTCTATAAAAATAGACGAGCTTAAATTTAATTATGGCGAAGGAATAACAGGTAAAAGTTCTGGTTATGAATTTATTTTCTTTAAAGATTATTTAGATGTTAATAAAACATGGACAGGAAATTTTGTTCAGGAAACTTCTTTTAGTATTGCTGAATTTCCTACTATTAAAATGAATGTAAGTTACACAGGAATTATTTTAGAGAAAGCTTCTAGCGCTATTGTAAATGGAGTTACTTATAATGATGTCATAAAATTCAAGTTTCATCAGGAAGTAAAAATTGAAGGTCAGCCTTCGACTGCATCAGATGCAGAATATTGGTTAGCTAAAGATATTGGAGTTATAAAATTTACAGCAGGAGATGTTGTAAGTGTTTTAAAATCATATGTTGTCAAGAAATAATAACTTATTAGTATTTAAAACCCGAAAGTGATTTCGGGTTTTTTTCTGCTTTGTAATTAATGTCATTTGATAATTTAAAATACCAAAAGTGACATTTGAAAACTTTCTTTTTTGGTTTTGGCATAATGATTGTCTATTTTTACTGCCTATCATGTAAATCAAACACTTAATGAAGTTGACTTAAAACTACAGAGCGTTTGGATAAATTTGCAGTTAGGATTAAACTTTTAATGACAAAACGACTTATATATTATTATGTCAAACCATAAAATACTTACTATTGACAATCTGTCACTTCAAGAATTTGATTCAGAAGCCGAATTAATTCCATTATTAACTCCAGAGGACGAAGAAGAAATGAACAACGAAGAGCTTCCGCTTTCGTTGCCAATTTTGCCTTTGCGTAATACGGTTCTTTTTCCGGGAGTTGTAATTCCAATTTCGGCAGGAAGAGATAAATCAATCAAACTAATTAATGACGCCAATGCCGGTGGAAAAATTATTGGTGTGGTTTCTCAAATTAATGAAGAAGACGAAGATCCATCAAAAGACGATATTCATAAAATAGGAACTGTAGCGAGAATTTTGCGCGTTTTGAAAATGCCTGACGGAAATGTTACGGTTATTTTACAAGGAAAAAAACGTTTTGAAATTGACGAAGTAGTTTCAGAAGAACCTTATATTACAGCAACTATAAAAGAAGTTGCAGAAGAACGTCCGGAAGAAGATGATACGGAATTTACAGCTATTTTAGATTCTGTAAAAGAGTTGGCAATTCAAATTATTAAAGAAAGTCCAAATATTCCGTCAGAAGCTACTTTTGCTATTAAAAACATTGAAAGCCAGTCGTTTTTGATCAATTTTGTTTCTTCTAATATGAATTTATCCGTAAAAGAAAAACAAGGTTTGTTGTCTATCAACGGATTAAAAGACAGAGCGCTGGAGACATTGCGTTATATGAACGTTGAGTTGCAAAAATTAGAATTGAAAAATGACATTCAGTCAAAAGTTCGTTTTGATTTAGACCAACAGCAACGTGAATATTTCTTGCATCAGCAAATGAAAACCATTCAGGAAGAATTGGGAGGCGTTTCGCAAGAGGAAGAAATGGACGAAATGGGACTGAAGGCGAAAACCAAAAAATGGGACGAAAAGACGCAGAAACATTTCGAAAAAGAATTGTCAAAAATGCGTCGTATGAATCCACAATCTCCTGATTTTGGAATTCAGCGTAACTATTTAGAGTTGTTTTTAGAATTGCCTTGGGGCGAATATTCTAAAGATAAATTCGATTTAAAACATGCTCAGAAAATATTAGATAAAGATCATTTTGGGCTTGAAGAAGTAAAGAAAAGAATGATCGAACATTTGGCAGTATTGAAACTTCGTAACGATATGAAATCGCCAATTATTTGTTTGACAGGACCTCCTGGAGTTGGTAAAACATCTATTGGACGTTCCGTTGCTGAAGCTCTTGGTCGTGAATATGTACGTATTTCGTTAGGTGGTTTACGTGACGAAGCTGAAATTCGCGGACATAGAAAAACTTATATTGGTGCTATGCCAGGAAGAATTATTCAGAGTTTGAAAAAAGCCGGAACTTCAAATCCTGTTTTTATTCTGGATGAAATTGACAAGTTATCAAACGGTAATAGCGGGGATCCGTCTTCTGCTTTATTAGAAGTTTTAGATCCGGAGCAAAACAGTGCTTTTTATGATAACTTCCTTGAAATGGGATATGATTTATCTAAAGTGATGTTTATCGCAACGTCAAACAATATGGCGGCAATTCAGCCAGCATTGCGAGACAGAATGGAAGTGATCAAAATGTCAGGTTATACAATTGAAGAAAAAGTTGAAATTGCAAAAAGACACCTTTTTCCAAAACAATTGGAAGCACATGGATTAACGACTAAAGATTTGACAATTGGTAAAAAACAATTAGAGAAAATCGTTGAAGGTTATACACGTGAATCTGGTGTTCGTAATTTAGAAACAAAAATCGCTCAGGTAATTCGTAATGCTGCAAAAGCAGTTGCAATGGAGGAGGAATACAATAAAAAAGTAACCGACGAAGATATTGTAACCGTTTTAGGTGTGCCAAGATTAGAGCGTGACAAATACGAGAATAATGATATTGCAGGAGTTGTAACAGGTCTTGCATGGACAAGTGTTGGTGGTGATATTTTGTTTATTGAATCTTTGATTTCTGAAGGAAAAGGTTCATTAAGTATTACAGGAAATTTAGGTACTGTAATGAAAGAATCGGCAACAATTGCATTAGAATATATTAAAGCCAATGCTAAGAAATTAGGTTTAAGTGTTGAGCTTTTCCAAAAATATAACATTCACTTGCACGTTCCGGAAGGAGCAACGCCAAAAGACGGACCAAGTGCCGGTATTGCAATGTTGACTTCTTTGGTTTCTTTGTTAACACAAAAGAAAGTAAAGAAAAGCTTAGCAATGACTGGAGAAATTACGCTTCGTGGAAAAGTTTTACCAGTTGGCGGAATCAAAGAGAAAATCTTAGCAGCGAAAAGAGCCGGTATTAAAGAAATTATTTTATGTCATGAAAACAAAAGTGACATTGACGAAATAAAAGCAGAATATTTAGAAGGTTTGACTTTTCATTATGTAAAAGAAATGAGCGAAGTTTTAGCTTTGGCTTTGACTGATCAAAATGTAAAAAATGCCAAAACTTTAAAATAAGATTTTAAAGTTAAATACCAATATTTTTAAAATTCCAAATTCCAATCTGATAACTCAGTTTTGGAGTTTGGAATTTTTTATTGATGTCTATATTAATTGAAAATCTTAATGTTTTTAAGCTCCAATTTGACATATTTCAGTTTTGGAATTTGGATTTTTTTTATTGGTATTTAATTTATAATTAATTTTATTTTATAAGTTATATAATTTTATCTTCGCATTTGCGTTATTCACACATAGGAATCGCCCCAAAAGCATGTTAAAACGATTTGTTTTACTTTTTTTTAGTCTAGTTTGTTCGGTTTCCTTCGGGCAAATTGGTGGTCGATATACTTATCAGTTTTTAAATTTAACGACTTCACCGCGACAAGCTGCATTGGGAGGTGAAACGATTACAATATACGATGAAGACGTGAATCAGGTAATGTCTAATCCCGCAGCATTAAATGAAGATATGGATAATCATTTGGCAATGAATTATGGTAGTTATTACGGCGAGGCTTCTTACGGAACTGCTTCGTACGCTTATACTTACGATAGACACGTGCAGACGTTTTATGCCGGAATGAGTTACGTAAACTATGGTTCATTTGAAGGATATGACGAAAATGGTCAGGCAACATCCAGTTTTTCAGGAAGCGAAGGCGCGCTATCATTGGGCTATGCTTATAATGTTCCTTTTACAGATTTGCATATTGGTGCTTCTGCCAAGCTAATAACATCAACTTTAGAAAGTTATAATTCTATTGGCGGCGCAATTGATGTGGGAATTATGTATCAAATTGAAAAAAATAATGTAAATTTGGCATTAGTATTTCGCAATATAGGAACACAGTTTACAACGTATTCCGGAATACAGGAAAATTTACCGTTTGAAATCATTGCAGGAGTTTCTCAGGAATTAGAACACGTTCCAGTTCGTTGGCATCTTTCATTAGAAAATTTGCAACAGTGGAATATTTCATTCTCGAATCCCGTTCGCGGAGAAACCAACATTGATGGATCAACAAATGATGAAAAAGTTTCGTTTGTAAATAATGCTTTGCGACACGTTGTTTTTGGAGTGGAGCTTTTCCCCAAAAGAGCATTTAATTTGCGTTTAGGATATAATTTTAGAAGAGGTGAAGAATTAAGAGTTGTAGATCAACGCAATTTTTCAGGAGTTTCATTAGGATTTGGTTTAAAGATGAATAAGTTAAAGTTTAATTATTCATACTCTAGATATACATTGGCAGCAAATACGAGTCTTTTTGGTCTAATTTTAAATTTTCAATAGTTATATGAAAATATTTAGTTTGTTTTTGTTTATGACTGTAGGGTTTTTTACGGGTTCAAAGCACTACTACAAAGAAGAAACTTCTATTACCACTATGGAAATAGAGAGGATTAATACAAGAGTTAGCGAGATAAGAAACATGATGAGTATTGATCCCAAATACAATACTAAAATCGCTTTTTTTGTGGACATGAGAATACCTTCTGGTAAAAATCGTTTTTTTGTTTACGACTTAGTAAATAATAGAATAATTGATCAGGGTCTTGTGGCACACGGTTCAGGGTCTGAAACCGGAATAAAAGGAAGTTTAAGATTTAGCAATACACCAAACTCCAACTGCACAGCTTTGGGCAGATATGCTATTCAGAAATGTTATAAAGGATGTTTTGGAAAATCATATAAATTAGATGGTTTAGACGAAACAAACAATAATGCTTTAAAAAGAGCCATAGTTTTACATTATTATTCAGCGGTTCCTTATGAAGAGCAAGATTATTATATCAGTAATAGTCACGGCTGTCCAATGGTTAATGAGCAATTCTTTAAAAGAATCGAAAAAATAATTGATAGTTCTAAGTCAAATATCATCATGGATATTTATTACTAAATATAGCATTTCATAAAAATTTCAATATAATTAAGCTTTTGCTGTTGTTAAATTTTCAACAGCATTTTTTTTTGAAATCAAATTAATTTTTCCACATTTAAATTTTAGCACGTCAAACGAACGGTTTAGTATGAAGAAGATCTTTTTTGCTTTTTTTGTTGCACTGTTATTTTTTATTGGATTTAAGATTTTTTGGAAAGACAAAAAAGCTGTTTTGTTAGCCGAAAAGAAAATTGATATAACACAAATCAATGAAGTTAAGAAAGTAATAAAGAGTAATTCGAAGTATAATAATAGAGTTGCGTTTTTTATTGATATGAAAATCCCTTCTGGTAAGAATCGCTTTTTTGTTTATGATTTAAAAGAAAATAAAATTATAGATAAAGGTTTAGTTGCTCACGGTTCCGGTTCAGAAACCGGTGTAAAAGGGAAATTGAGATTCAGTAATACTCCTAATTCGCTTAGTACTTCATTAGGGAAATATGCTATAGGAAATCATTACATCGGAAGATTCGGGAAGGCTTATAAACTATACGGATTGGACAAAACAAATAGTAATGCATTTGAGCGGGATATTGTTTTTCATTACTACTTTGATGTTCCGTATAAAGAGAAAGATGGTTATATTTGCAACAGCTACGGCTGTCCTATGGTCAATAAAAAATACTTTGACAGGTTAGCACAAATAATAGATAACTCAGAGTCAGAAATTGTGATGAGTATTTATTATTAGAGTCAAATTAACGCAGTAAAGAAATTAAAATTTAAAAAATAAAAAATTGAAAAAAATTACCATTGCAATTGATGGATTCTCATCAACAGGAAAGAGCACTTTGGCAAAACAATTAGCAAAAGAGTTAGAATATGTTTATGTAGATACCGGAGCAATGTACCGCGCTGTTACGTATTTCGCAATGCAGAATGAGCTTATTAGGGCTGATTTTTTTGATAAAAAAGCCTTAGTAGATTCACTTCCAAATATTCAATTAGAATTTAAATTCAATGCTGATCTTGGTTTTGCTGAGATGTATTTGAATGGAGAAAATGTCGAAAAACAAATTAGAACTATTGAAGTTTCTAATTTTGTAAGTAAAGTAGCCGAAGTTTCAGAAGTGCGTTCTAAATTAGTAGAACAGCAACAAGAAATGGGAAAAAACAAAGGTATCGTTATGGACGGAAGAGACATAGGAACTGTAGTTTTTCCAGATGCTGAACTTAAAATTTTCATGACTGCCAGTGCCGAAACCCGTGCGCAAAGACGTTTTGATGAATTACAGCAAAAAGGTGATAATGTATCTTATGAAGACGTTTTGAAAAATGTTGTAGAAAGAGATCATATAGATACGCACCGTGAAGATTCTCCTTTGGTGATTGCAGATGATGCGATAGAAATAGATAATTCTTACCTGAATAGAGAAGAACAATTTTCGGCTGTTTTAGAATTAGTAAATGATGTTGTTAAAACTGCTTAATTTTTTGTAGATATCATTTTTAATGGTAGTTTTACCGCTTCATTTTTACTAAAAGACAATTTCATCATATGGGAATTAAAAACAGGTTGATTATAATGAGCTTTCTTCAATTTTTTGTTTGGGGAGCGTGGCTTATAACAATTGGAAATTATTGGTTTGGTACTAAAAATTGGGAAGGAACTCAGTTTGGTCTTGTTTTTGGAACCATGGGAATTGCCTCTTTATTCATGCCTACATTAACAGGAATCATTGCTGACAGATGGATAAATGCTGAAAAATTATATGGTTTTTTACATATAATTTATGCAGTAGTTTTGTTTAGCATTGCACACGTAACAACTCCTGATAATTTTATTTACGTAATGTTTGCCGCAATGTGTTGCTATATGCCAACAATTGCATTAAGTAATTCGATTTCGTACACTTCACTGAAATTAAATAATAAAAACATTGTAAAAGATTTTCCGCCAATTCGTGTTTGGGGAACTATTGGTTTTATTGCTGCAATGTGGATTACTAATTTAAGTGGAAGTAAAGCGACTGAATATCAGTTTTATATTGCTGGAATTGGCGCTTTAATTCTTGGGATTTATGCTTTTACATTACCAAAATGTGAACCGCAGCGTTTGACTAAAGAAGATGCTTCATTGACAGAAACTTTAGGATTAGAAGCGTTTAAATTATTTGGAAATTATAAAATGGCTTTGTTTTTTGTGTTTTCTATGTTTTTAGGAGGCGCTTTGCAATTGACAAATGCTTACGGAGATGTATTTTTAGATGAATTCAAGCATTTTCCAAAATATGCAGATTCATTCGTAATTAAGTATTCAACTATTATTATGTCGATTTCTCAGGTTTCTGAGACCTTGTTTATCTTGGCGATTCCATTTTTCTTAAGACGTTTTGGAATCAAACAAGTAATGTTGATTAGTATGTTGGCTTGGGTATTACGTTTTGGATTATTTGCTTTTGGAGATCCTGTTGGCGGATTATGGATGATTATTATGTCTTGTATAGTTTACGGAATGGCATTTGACTTCTTCAATATCTCAGGTTCTTTATTCGTAGAAAGTAATACAGATTCTAAAATTCGTTCATCGGCACAAGGTTTATTCATGATGATGACTAATGGAGTAGGAGCTGTTTTGGGAAGTTTAACTTCTGGTTGGGCAATTGATCGTTTCTTTACAAAATCATTTCACAATACAACTGAATTAGCTGGATTTTTACAAACAGATGCTACAAATTCTAAAATGTTAGATTTTGTAAAAAGTCAGGGAAATACAATTTCTACAGACGGAATTTTTGCAAATCCTATTTTGATGAAGGATTGGCATACAATCTGGTTATCGTTTGCAGCTTATGCTTTGGTAATTGCTATTGCTTTTGCTGTTTTATTTAAACATAAACATGATCCAAAGGAGATTGAGAATTTGAGTCATTAAAAGATTTATATAATATTTTAAACCCGATAGAATTTAAAAAATCTGTCGGGTTTATTTTTTTAAGAATATGTAATTAAAATTGAATATTTTATTATGGAGAATATTAAGTCGATTTTGGTGATTCTGTTACTTTTTACTTCGGTTGTAATTTACGCTCATAAAGATAGAATTGAAGTTCCTGAAAAGTTTGTTTTTATTTTAAAAAGCAAGGATGTAATTCGGTTTGAATCTCTTGATTCGAAACTGAAAGAATTCTGTAACGAAATTGTTAGTGGAAAAAAAGAAATTTCAGAAGTTCAATTGTATTATAAAACAGGAGAAATTGTAACTGTTCAATTTGATGGAAAAAACTGGACATCATTTAAAATTGCTTTTAAGGGTAATAGTTTATATGTTCCTCAGGAAAAACTAAAAAAGATTCCTGAAATTAATTTTTCAACTTTAAATTTATTTTGGTCAGGAGAAAGTAATGCTTTTAGTTCCAATTACTTATGTTTAAGATTTGATATTGGGACTAAACGATCATTCAATATTTTACCAAATTTAGAATTGCATTTTGAAAATCGTAAGTTTGTCAGAGCTGAAGTTTGGACGCAAACAAGTGAGAACTCAAGACATGGATTTTTTTTTTAGCGCAAAATTTTACCAATGGTAGAATGCACATAGTAAACCCGACAGGTTTAAAAAAACCTGTCGGGTTTGTCGTTTTTAAAAGGTTTCTATTTAAATAAAAAGCGATAACTTTATTTATCATTTTTAAAACTAAAACGATGCTGAAAATTAAACTATTTGCGTTGATTTTATTTGGAATTTCCGCATTTTCTCAAACTAAGGTTTTGTATAATCAAAGTGTAGAAGCATATAAAAGCAAAGACTATGTTTTGTTTTTGAAATTGACAAAGCAATTAGATAGTATTCGGCCAATGCATCCTACTTTTGCTTATAATTTAGCTTCGGCATATTCATTAAATGGTGAAAAAGAGGAATCTTTAAGGGTTTTAAAAACTGTTATTTTGGCAAATAATACTATAAATTTCGAAGGCGATTCGGATTTTGATGCTATTAAAAATGAAAAAGGCTTTAAGGATTTATTAGAGATGAAAGTTTCTCAATCTAAGATAATAGAAAGTTCAAAAGAGAAATTTAGCCTTTCTGAAAAAGATTTGCATCCTGAAGGTTTACTTTATTTAGAGAAACACAAACGCTGGTTGTCATCAAGTATTCGGAATAAAAAAGTAGTTTCTTTTGATGAAAAAGGCAATTGTTCTGATTGGTTTACGGATTGTTTGTATTCGGTATTTGCAATAAAGGCAGATTTTAACGAAAAGTATTTATGGATTACTTGCTCAGCAATTCCCGAAATGAAAGGTTTCTCGAAAGAAATGGAAGGAAAAAGCGAGATCCTAAAAATTGATATTGCAACGAGAAAACTTGTAAAACGTTATACCATTGAAGGGAATCATGTTTTTGGTGATCTTGTAATAACTAAAAATAATGATGTTTACATTTCAGATAGTGCTGAAGCGATAATCTATAAAATAGAAAATGAAAGCTTGGCTTTATGGAAAGATCTTCGGAAAGAAGCTTTTAACCTGCAGGGAATTACATTAAATACAAATGAATCAAAAATATTTATTGCTGATTATTTAAAAGGAATCCTGGCTATTGATATAAAAAGTGAAAAAGAAAACTGGTTTGAATTTCCGGATAATGCTTCTCAAAAAGGAATTGACGGATTGGTTTTTTATAACAATTCATTAATTGCAATTCAGAATGGAGTAATGCCAATAAGAATTGTACGTTATAGACTGAATGAATCTCAAACTAAAATAGTTGATTTTACGATTTTGGATAATAATCGAAAAGTTTTTGACGAACCGGCTTTGGCGACATTAGTTAAAAATAAAATATATTTTTTTGCTAATTCGCCCTGGAAATTCTATGATAAAAACGGACAATTAGATGAAAGTAAATTTGAAAATCCGAAGTTGTTTGAGCTTATTTTAGAAAAATAAAAGTCAATCTAATGAAGCAATCAAATCTTCGACTTGCCTTTTTTGTTCAGCATATTTTTGCTGTAGATAAGAACCTTCTCCCATTCGATTGTAGTATTCCAAGCCTTTTTGAGCGAAAAACTTCTTATGGAATTTTGAGATTTCCGGAACTTGAGGAAATAGAATGTGAAAATTCATTTCGTAATAAGCTTGCCATTCACGCTCATTTTTGTCTAAAATATATGGTTTTATGGTTTTCTGATTGACATGAACCATTTCATGAGCAATTAGGATAAGCATTAATTCTAGAGGAAATTCGAAAGTGTTTTCGGGAATTCTGATAATTTGAGGTTCTCCAAATTCACCTTCAGTAGTCATTAGGATGAAATCTGGTTTTGCATTTTCTCTAAATTCAAATCCTTTTAAGTTAGCGTTTTTGAGATTGTACTTTTTTAATAACCAATAAACAGCATTGATAACCTGTCCGTTTTTATGGAAAGTATCTATTTTTAGTTTTATATCTTCAAGTTTCATAAGGAAGAGAATAAAGTATTGTGATTGGATTAAGTCTAAGTCAGATTTTTATTAATTACTAATAAATTCTCCTTTTTCCAGAACAATTGAATTCCCAAGTTCTGTGATGGAATCTAAAATAGTCCCAAAAGATTTTCCAAATTCGGTTAAGCCATAAGTTACTTTTATTGGTGGTTTTTTCCCTTCGACTTTTCTAAAAATAATGCCGTCTTCTTCCAGTTGTTTAAGTTGTAAGCTTAAAGTTCGTTCGGTAACCGTTGGCATTTCTTTACGAAGTTCGTTGTATCTTTTTGGGTTATCTTTTAAATGATATAGAATCACGGCTTTCCATTTTCCGCCCATTAAATCCATTACTAAACTTACTGTGCAAGGATAAATTTTTCCTTCGAGTTTAATTAAATCGGGTTGACATTCTGTTTTCATGATCTTGACTTTAACCTATCCAATTGGATAGTTATTGTGTAATTGTAAAACTATAAATAATTTTGTTACTATAAAAATTATAGTATAAAATTTAAGATATGGCATTAATAATTTTAGGACATCCACAGTTACATAAATCAATTGCAAATAAGGCAATTATCGAAGAAATTCAGAAGAATAATTCAGACATTGAAGTTAGGAATCTAGCTGAATTATATCCAGATTTTAATATTAATACTGAAGAAGAACAAAAGGCATTATTGAGACACGAAATTGTTATTCTTCAGTATCCTTTATATTGGTATAATATGCCTGCGATTTTAAAGCATTGGTTTGATGTAGTTTTTGAACATCAGTTTGCTTATGGATCAAAAGGGGATAAGTTAAAGAGGAAAAAGCTTTTGACTAGCGTTACTGTTGGTTCAGTAGAAGAGGAGTACAAGCCTTTTGGGAAACATAATTTCAGAATAACTGAATTCTTTAAAAATATTGAACAAACGGCGTATTTTGCTCAAATGACTTTTTTAGATCCTGTGTTTTTTCATGGAACATCTGCTGTTGATGGTTTTACAGAAGATGAAATTAAAGAACGCGCTAGATTATATGCAAATCGTTTGCTGAGTTATGTTGAAGAATTTGTTTAGGATTTAAGATTCCAAATCTTTGTCAAAGTTTAAAACTTTGATAAAGATAGTTGCGCATAGTAAACTCGACAGTCCCGAAGCCTCAGAATAAAACCTGTCGGGTTTGTTGTAATAAGTGCTTAAAAAACTAAAAACTTCTAATTTAGCCCCGATAGAGCCGGTATCCTTTTTGTGGCTTTTTAGACAGAAAAAAATATAGGCGAAAGCGGGACTGAAGTTCTTGAAAAGTCTTACAAGATCTGCTTCTGAATAAATGACTGATAATCATTTAGAATTGTTTTGCTATTACAAATAAATGTATTAATTTTGCAAACCTTTTGGCAGAGAAGAGTTTCCATTAGGGATCAACTATTTATGTAAAACAACTTCTGTTTTTTCTATCGCTTTAAGAAACTCAAGAAAAACAGAATACAAATTTTTTATCAGCATGTCTGAACAATTAAAATCACAAGAAGAGTTTTTAGCAAATTTTAACTGGCATAACTTCCAAGAAGGAATTGATGCAGTTGATGAGAAAAACTTACAAGAGTTTGAAGAACTAGTATCTAAAACTTTCATCGCTACAGATCAAGAAGAAGTAGTTGAAGGAGTTGTTGTTAGAATTACAGATAGAGACGTTATCGTTGATATCAATGCTAAATCTGAAGGTGTTATTTCTTTAAACGAGTTCCGTTACAACCCAAACTTAAAAGTAGGTGACAAAGTAGAAGTATTAATCGACATCCGTGAGGACAAAACAGGTCAATTAGTATTATCTCACAGAAAAGCACGTACTATTAAATCATGGGATAGAGTTATTTCTGCAAACGAAACAGGAGAAATCGTTAATGGTTTTGTAAAATGCAGAACTAAAGGTGGTATGATCGTTGACGTTTTTGGAATTGAAGCTTTCTTACCTGGATCTCAAATTGACGTTAAGCCAATTAGAGACTACGATGTATATGTAAACAAAATGATGGAATTCAAAGTGGTAAAAATTAACCACGAATTCAAAAACGTTGTTGTATCTCATAAAGCGCTTATCGAAGCTGATATCGAAGTACAGAAAAAAGAAATCATCGGTCAATTACAAAAAGGACAAGTATTAGAAGGTGTTGTTAAAAACATTACTTCTTATGGTGTGTTCATTGACTTAGGTGGTGTTGACGGATTAATTCACATTACTGACCTTTCTTGGAGTAGAATCAACCACCCAAGTGAAGTTCTTGAATTAGACCAAAAATTAAACGTTGTAATCCTTGATTTCGATGATGAGAAAACAAGAATTCAATTAGGATTAAAACAATTAAACGCTCACCCATGGGATGCTTTAGATGCTAATTTAACTATTGGTGATAAAGTAAAAGGTAAAGTAGTTGTAATCGCTGATTACGGTGCATTTATCGAAGTTGCTGAAGGTGTTGAAGGTTTAATCCACGTTTCTGAAATGTCATGGTCAACTCATTTACGTTCTGCTCAGGATTTCGTAAAAGTTGGAGATGTTGTTGAAGCTGTTATCTTAACTTTAGATAGAGATGACCGTAAAATGTCATTAGGTATCAAACAATTGACTCAAGATCCATGGACTGATATCACTTCTAAATACCCAGTAGGTTCTAAACATACAGGTATCGTTAGAAACTTTACAAACTTTGGTATTTTCGTAGAATTAGAAGAAGGAATTGATGGATTAATCTACATTTCTGACCTTTCTTGGACTAAGAAAATCAAACACCCATCTGAATTTGTAAATGTTGGTGAGAAACTTGATGTAGTTGTATTAGAATTAGATGTTGAAGGACGTAAATTATCTTTAGGTCACAAACAAACTACTGCTAATCCTTGGGATCAATACGAAGATTCTTTCGCTGTAGGAACTATCCACAATGGTGAGATTTCTGAAATCGTTGACAAAGGAGCTACTGTAGAATTCGGTGATGATATCGTTGCTTTCATTCCTACTCGTCACCTTGAAAAAGAAGACGGAAAGAAATTGAAAAAAGGTGATACTGCTGATTTCAAAGTAATCGAATTCAACAAAGAATTCAAAAGAGTAGTTGCTTCTCACACTGCTATCTTCCGTGAAGAAGAAGAGAAAAACGTGAAAGCTGCAACTGAAAATACTTCATCTGCATCATCTACAAATGCACCAGCTGCAACTTTAGGAGATAACAATGATGTATTAGCTGCATTAAAAGCTAAAATGGAAAAAACTGAGAAAAAATAATTCTTAGTTTCCTCTAAATAGAAAGTCCCACAGCAATGTGGGACTTTTTTTATGTTTTTTTTGTTTTCTGTTTAGTTTTTTGAAGCTATTTCCAGCTATCATTCCAATCTTTTATGCCGAACCCCGGCACAAAAGGATTTTCCCTTCTATCTGGGCTATGGCAATCATTTTCAAAAGAAGTTTTTTTTTTATTTAGAAGCTAACAGTTTTGTTTCTTCGGGCGTAAATTCAGGTACGATTGCATAAGTGTTAATTTTTGCAATTTCCATTTCGTTTAGAATATCAATTAGATTTTTATAATTTGATTTCTGACTTGGTTTTATAATTACAGTTATATTGTCTGGTTTTACACCTTTAGAAGCGTATTTAAGCAGATTATTTTTTCTTTGCAATAATTCTCTTCGGATTCCGTCTCTACCGTATTTTATTTCTTTGGGAGAAATAATAGGAGATTCTAAAAGTCCCATATAATATATCAGTTTGTTGTTTTCGCCTAACATTACAGTTATTGATCTATTTTCGCCTTCATGTGAATAAGAGGGCGGGCAATCACAACAACCATGATCTGGAAAATCTAAAATTAAAGCTTTAGGCTTTGCCAGTTCAATCGTCACCATAAAAAATATAATCAACAAAAAAGAAACACTAACCATTGCGGTTAAATCGACTCTTGTACTTAATTTTTTACTTCTCACTTTTTTAGGTAGGTTTTCCATGGATTTTTGGTTAAGTTAAATGATAATTATTTTGAAGCTAAAAGATTAGATTCTTCCGGAGTAAAATCATTTACAATAGCATAAGTTTCAATTTTAGCAATCGCCATCTCGTCTAAAATATCGACTAAATTTTTAAAGTTTGATTTTTTACTTGGTTTTATAATTACAATCGGACCATTTCTTGGTTTTCCAATGGCTGTTGAGTATTCTATGATAGTTTTTCTTCTATTAAAAAGTTCTTCACGAATTCCATTCTTTCCATAATTTAATTCTTTTGGATTCACGATTGGAGTATATAAAAGGCCAGAATAGGTAATTATTTTATTATTATCATCCAGTAAAACGGTTATAATACGGCTCACATCTGTGCCACACGTAATAACGCAAGTAAATTCTTTATCAAAATCTTTTGCAGGTAAGCTCAAATCTACAGCTCTTGGTTTTCTTAACTCAATTGTCACCATGAAAAATATAATCAACAAAAAAGAAACGCTAACCATTGCGGTTAAATCGACTCTTGTACTTAATTTTTTACTTCTAATTTTCTTAGGCAGGTTTTCCATAATTTTTAATTTGAAGCTAATAATTTTGTTTCTTCCGGAGTGAATTCATCTACAATAGCGTAAGCCTCGATGTTTGCAAGTTTCATTTCGTTAAGTATATCAACCAGGTTTCCGTAATTACTTTTGCTGGATGGTTTTATAAAAACAATCACACCTCGATTTGGTTTGCCAATAGCAGCGGAATGTTCAAGTATTCTTTTGTTAACTATTTTAAGTTCAGTGTGAAAACCTTTTTTATTGTAATTGGTTTCTCTTGGTTTTTCTAAAGAATTGACTAGTAGACCAGTATATGTTATTAATTTATCGTTTTCTCCCAATAAAACAGTGTAAAAACGATTTCCATTATAACATCCAACGATTGGTTCACCACATCCTCTATCTCTGTCAGGTAGACCTAAACCAATCCCTTTTGGTTTTGACAACTCAATTGTCACCATAAAAAAGATAATCAACAAGAAAGAAACACTAACCATTGCGGTCAAATCGACTCTTGTAGACAATTTTTTACTTCTTACTTTTTTAGGTAGATTTTCCATATCGAATCAATTTTGTACTAAAGTTAATAATAAAAGTAATACAAAGACTTTGATGATTTTGAAAATAATTAAAAATAATTTAATCTTTTAATGTGTTGTTTTACAACTGTTTTTAAGGAATTTTCAATGATTCTAAAACTTTTTTGAGTTTTTAATAAAACCAAATCGAAAACTATCCCGTAAATGAGCTTATAACTTAAAACATTCATTATGAAAACTAGAAAATTTTTAGCCGTAGCAATTTTAGCACTGGGATTTGGATTTACATCATTTGCACAAAAAACTGTAATGGTTGGAGGAGCTGCAATGTATCCAAACAAAAATATTATTGAAAATGCCGTAAACTCAAAAGATCATACTACATTGGTTGCTGCTGTGAAAGCTGCAGGATTAGTAGAAACATTACAAGGAAAAGGGCCGTTCACCGTTTTTGCTCCAACAAACGAAGCATTTGCTAAATTACCAGCAGGAACCGTTGATACATTATTGAAACCTGAAAACATCAAAACGTTGCAAACTATTTTGACTTATCATGTTGTTGCAGGAAAATGGAACGCTTCTGATATTGCAAAAGCAATTAAAGCGGGTAAAGGAAAAGCAACTATTAAAACTGTTAGCGGAGGTTCTTTAACAGCATGGATGCAAGGAAAAGACCTTTATATTAGTGACGAAAGCGGAAATAAAGCAAAAGTTACAATTGCTGACGTAAATCAATCTAATGGTGTGATTCACGTAGTTGATACAGTATTATTACCAAAAATGTAATACTTGCAAAGTCCCAATAATAAAAAATTCCAAATCCCAACTTTATAAAATTGGAATTTGGAATTTTTTATTATTGAAATTTTAAAAACTTATCGTTTAGCTGTCAAAGTCGAACCTATAGAAGCCGTTATAACACAAACAACCGCCAGAATCTCGTAAAAGTTAAGTTGCTCTTGCAAGAATATAAAAGCACAAACTGAAGCAGCAGCAGGTTCTAAGCTCATTAATATACTAAAAGTACGAGGAGGAAGTTGACCCAAAGCTTTCATTTCGAGAGTGAATGGAATTGCGCTTGACAAAAGAGCAAGCGCAACACCCATTCCAAGAAGTTTAGGTGTTAGATTCGATAATCCATTTTCGTAAAAACCAAACGGAAGTATTAGAATTGCACCAAACAACATTCCGGTTGCTACAGCCTGACCGCCATGCATTATTTTGGAAACTTTTCCGCCAAGAACTATATAAGCTGCCCAAAGAGCTCCTGCCAATAAAGCAAATAAAACTCCCAGAGAATCGATACTATTATTTGACCAGGGCGCAATAAGTACAATCCCAACTGCTGCGAGTAAAACCCAGCAATAATCAACTAAACGGGTCGAACCAACTATGGCTACCACTAATGGGCCTATAAATTCTAAGGTTACAGCAAGTCCTATCGGGATTCTTTCTATTGCCATATAAAAAATCAAATTCATTGCTCCTAAAGCCAAACCGTATGGAACAACAATTTTCCATTGATCAGCTGTGATTTGCTTTAAATTTGGTCTGTATGCAATCAGCAAAATTATAGCAGAAACCCCGATTCTGATTGATGCTGTTCCCGCAGCTCCAATGGCAGGAAATAAGGTTTTTGCAATTGCGGCGCCACATTGTACACTTATAATAGCTAAAAGTACTGCGTAAACAGGCGGTATATTGAATTCTTTATTTTTCATGATAATTATAAACAGGAGATAAGAAGATGTAAATTGAAAAATAAAAATCTTTTATCTCTAAGAAGAAAGAGGTGTTGAAATTAAATCTCAACTATTTTAAAAGGTATTATATTATTGTAAAGCTCGTTTTGTAACAAAAGCCCGGTAACCTATAATTGCCATTTGCCATTTTTTTGCTTTCGAAATATCCAAACCTTGTTTTGTAAAACTCGGTAAAAGGATTTTGTTGATTTTGGCTAAAACTTTGTACATAGTAGGTTAATTTTTGGCAAAGATATAAAAAAAGACCTTGTGGTGAAGCAAAGTCTTTTAGTATTGATTATTAAAAGGTTACTTGAGCTTTAATACTCAATTTTTATTTGTACTATTTTCTACGTTTAATATAATTTATACTGCCTTTTTTTGCCAGTTATAGATTATTGAGTTAATGATATCTTTTCAATAAAAAAGCCAGTGTTTCAGGACACTGGCTTTTATTTTACTTTATTTCTGCATTAAGATCGTTTATTATCTTTTTCAAATTTTCTGATGTTTTTTTCATGCTCCTTCATGTTTTTCTCATAAACTTTCATGTCTTCTTCAAATTGCTCCATTTTCTTTTCAAAATCTGCCCCCAATTGCTGGTCGATAAGTGCGGCATATTTATCCATTTCTGCTTCAAATTTATCCATAGCGATTTCATACTTTTCCATTTCTTTATCATAAACAAGTCCACGTTTTGACATGATTGCTTCTACTTGATCTTGATAAGCGTCCATTTTTGGTTGAAATGCATCCATTTTTTTCTGAAATTCTGCCATCTTTTTGTCAAAATCTTTCATAGCCACTCTGTCCGTAGTGTTTCTTGGTGGCACAGGAGGTTTTGGCATTTTTGACATATTTGGTACTGGAGGAAGCTCTAAATCTTTTGGCAATACAGGCATTTCCGGAGCAACTGGTGCTGGTGGCAATGCGGCTGTTGCAGGTGGAGTAGGAGGAACCGGAGGAGTAGGCATGTTCTGACCGTTATATTCCCTAACTTCGGCTACACGATTTTGATACTCAGTTGACTTATCGTTTTCTGCATCTGTAACAATACCAATTTTTTTAATGCCGTTTTTTTCAGTTGAAACAGAAATTCCAAAGCTGTCTATAGCTTCATCACCATCGATTTGAATAGTTTGAACTTCTTCAGTTCCTTTTTTAATATTGATTTTAATCCCTATTAATTCTTTCTTAGCGTTTCTCTTTATATTAGAAACAGCAACATCTGCACCATGATTCTTTTTTAGTTTTTCAGCTATTACTTTTAACTCCTGATCGGTGGTGTTTTTGGTAATGTTATAAATATCATCTGAATCATTAGTTTTAGAAATTTCCTGAGGCTGATTTTTCTCTTGTGCGATGGTTTTGATTTGAAACAAGAGTACAAATGCAATAAGTGCGGGAATTATGGCGTAATATTTCCAATAGTTCCATTTTTTTGATTGATTTTTGTTTAACATGACAATTCGTTTTTTGATTAATGATTGATAAAAATGATTGGTAATTGCAACGCATGATTCGTGCGTTGTGATTTTTAAAAGCGTATATTGATATGCTTTTTTGTCTGATATTTTTTTGGCAGCTTCACTGTCGGCAATAAATTCAAGGTTTTGAAGAATCGCTTTTTTGTACAGCCAAATAATTGGATTGAACCAAAAAAGTACACAAAAAACTCTTGAAATCAAAACATCCATAGTATGATTTTGATCGCTATGCACTTTTTCATGCTCGATAATATTTTCTAATTCTGAAGCTGTATACATTGATGAGTTGTAGACAATATAATCAAAATAAGAAAAAGGAGCAATATTCTCGCTAATGTCTATGAATTTAAAATCAGCTTGTTGGTGAACTTTTTTTCCTTTCAAAACAGAATTTAAACTATAGAAATCAAGTGCAAATTTTATTATCAAAGCAAGAAAACCAATACTATAAATAGCAAGAACTACATAATTCCAGTTAATTTGAAAAGATGCTTGTTCAATTGCACGCGGCGTATAATAAGCTCTTGAATAATCTATTGCAGACATTGATACTGGAGTTGGATCGATCCAAACAATTTTGGTATAAACCAAAAAAGGCAATACAATTGAAGTAATTAGTCCGGCAAGCAAGAACCATCTATTGCTATTGAAAAAAGTTTCTTTGCGTAATAATAAAAAATAAGCAAAGTAAAACAATAGCAGTAATCCGCTTGATTTTGCGATAAAAATAAAAAGTGCTTCCATAACGTTATTTTACTTCAAGTGGAGTTTCTATCATTGCCAGGATTTCGCGTAATTCTGCCGCCGAAATTTTTTCTTCTTTAGCAAAAAACGAAACCATACTTTTATAAGAACTATTGAAATAATTGTCAATTGCTGTACTCATAAAACCCTTACTGTAATCTTCAATACTTACAATTGGATAATATTGATGAGTATTCCCAAAAGCATTGTGCGCCACATATCCTTTTTCTTCCAGATTACGAACAATCGTCGAAAGTGTATTGTAATGCGGTTGATCTTCAGTAATTTCTGTTTGAATCTCTTTTACAAAAGCTTTTTTAAGCTTCCATAAAATATGCATGATTTCTTCTTCTTTGTTGGTTAGCTTTTGCATAATTTTAGTTTTTAAATGCAACTGATGTTATTTTTTAGTTTCAACAACAATTACTCCGTTTGCGCCATCTTCGCCATATTTTGCCAGCGCTTCAGAACCTTTAAAAATACTCATAGATTTAATGTCAAGAGATTCAAGATAATCAGTCCCCATCTCAGGAGAAATAATATTTCCGTCAACAATAATTAGTTTATTGAATCCTATTTTTACATTTGATTTATCAGTAATATTAACAATGATATTTGCATCTGAATTATCATTTACTTTAGTGTTTACAGTAGTATTAGTAACGACACTAACATTGCAATCAGCTTTTGCGCTAGTATTAGAATTAATGTTAACATCAGTATTAGTTTTAGAATTTTGAACTTTAATTATTTCAACTTTTTGTGCTTTGTCACCAGAATCAGCAACTTTATTATTGGTAACCAAGCTGATTTTTTTAGCGCCATCATCATTTGTTGTAATCATGATTCCGCAATCTCTAATTCCTTTGTCGCCAATAACTTCGTATTCCTGAACTTGCTCAGAACCGCTTTTTGCGTGTAGTTTTATTGCAATTATTTCGTTTTGAGAATTTCGTTTTAATTCTGCAATTGTAAAATCAACATTGTGATTTAGCTTCAATTTTTCTGCAATAACTTTTAAGTCATGATCTGTACTTGTTTTTTTGATTTTAAAAACGTCAACAGCCATAATTTCTTTTTTAGAAACCTTAACAGGTGTTTCTCTTTTTTCTTTTGCAATTACTTCGACCTGAAATAATAGTACAAATGCCGCCAGAGCTGGAATTACAACATAATACTTCCATGAATTACTCTTTTTTGATTGATTTTTGTTTAACATAATGATTCGTTTTTTGATTAATGATTGATAAAAATGATTGGTAATAGCGAGACAATTCTCGTGTGTCGTGATTTTTAAAAGCGTGTATTGATATGCTTTCTTATCTGAAATTTTTTGAGCAGCTTCTTTATCAGCAATAAATTCAAGATTTTGAACAATTGCTTTTTTATAAAACCACATTATAGGATTGAACCAAAATAAGATGCAAAATACTCTCGAAATAAGAACATCTACAGAGTGGTTTTGATCACTATGAACTTTTTCATGTTCCAGAATACTCTCTAATTCTACTTCCGTATACATTGATGAGTTGTACACGATATAATCAAAATAGGAGAAAGGAGCAATGTTCTCTTCGATATCTATAAATTTAAAATCGGCTTGTTGTTGTACTTTTTTACCTTTTATAATAGTATTTAAACTATAAAAATCGATTCCAAATTTGATTAGAAAAGCAATAAAGCCAATAATATAAACAGCTATAAAAATAAGATTCCAATTAATTTCAAAAGAGTTATTTTCTGTGTTTAGTGGATGAAGCTCTAAATAATTCATATTCGAAAGCGGAGTAGGATTAATCCATACTACTTTGGTGTAAACCAAAAATGGTAATAAAACAGAAGTAATTAAACCTGCCAATAAAAACCATCTGTTACTATTGAAGAATGTTTCTTTGCGTAATAAAAAGAAATATGCGCAAAAAAACAAAAGTAATAATCCGCTTGATTTTGCTATAAATATAAAAAGTGCTTCCATAAATGCTTATTTTTCTTCTTTTGGAGATTCAATCATAGCAAGGATTTCTCTTAATTCGGCTGCAGAAATTTTTTCTTCTTTAGCAAAAAACGAAACCATATTTTTATAAGAACTATTGAAGAAATTATCAATAGCGGTATTCATAAACTTTTTACTGTAAGCTTCAAGCGTTACTGCAGGATAATATTGATGTGTATTTCCGAAAGCATTATGTCCCACAAAACCTTTTTCTTCAAGATTACGAACAATCGTCGAAAGCGTATTGTAATGCGGTTGATCTTCGGTAATTTCTGCCTGGATTTCTTTTACAAAAGCTTTTTTAAGCTTCCATAAAATATGCATGATTTCCTCTTCTTTATTGGTTAACTTTTGCATGTTTTCTAATTTTAATTCAAACCTACAACTATTTTTCTAGTTACGCAACTATAAAACTAGTTATTTAACTAAAAAAAGCGTTTGAATATTGTTTTTGAATAGAAAAACTGCTGCTGAGGCCTTTAAATTCGGCGTAAATCTTGAAAAGTTTTTTTATTAGATAAATATGAAGTTTTGAGGATTGTTGAGAATGTAACGCGGATTACACGGATTCGCTAAAGCGAAAACGCGGATTTTGACAGATTTTTTATTTTATTCTTTATTGAAATGGAAATTTAACCGCAAAGTGCGCAAAGTTTTTTCGCAAAGTCCGGAAAGATTTACGCTTTTTGCGGGAAGTTATTTTCTATCGAAAAAAGTTCGCAAAGCTTTATGTTGATTTAGCTTTGCGAACTTTGCGTTTGTAAAAAAAACTATATAAAGATATAAATTTAATTCAACTAACTACTTATCTAAAATCATCAATATTTGTCAAGTTTCGGTTGTGATTTCTTTTCGCTCGAAAAGACAAAGAAACCCGTCAAAATTCGCGTTTTCGCTTTAGCGAATCCGTGTCATCCGCGTACTATTTCTCACCAAGCTTTGCGAACTTTGCGTTTACTAACCACAATCCTGAACAAAATAACTTTGCGTGCTTTGCGGTTAAATATCTATATTAAACAGAATATTTTAACTAACTCTCTCATTATATAGCGCTTTCTTAATCCAAAAACAGCAAAGAGTTGCAAAAACTCCTATGCAAGCCATAAAAAGCCAATTGATTTGATATCCTAAACGAGAAATGATTTCGAAACCAACTTTAGAACTAATAATATGAGCCAAACTAAAACTCATGGTATAAAGCGCCATATATCGGCCTTCTTGTCCTCGTGGCGCACGACTTAGCGCAAATGCATTTGAAAAAGGGAAGGTCAGAATTTCGCCAATCGAAATACAAATCATGCTTATAACCAAAATTCCTGCCCAAACATTAATTAATAACAGAAAGAAACTTAATGCCATAACAAATGATCCGAGAATTATAATTCTTATTTTCGGAAAGCCTTTTCTTTCCATAAAACCAACCGTTGGCATTTCTAAGGCAAAGATTAAAAGTCCGTTTAGAGTCATTAATAATCCGGTTTGAAATTCGCTTAAACCAAATTTCTCATTATGATATAAAGGTAGCGTTGTAAAAAGCTGGAAGAAAATCATTGCTGTAACAAAACTCACAAACAAGAAAACCCAAAAGATTTTATCATGAAATACGGATTTTATTTCTGCTGCACTTTCGATTTTATCTTCATGAACGACTTTTTTCTTCTCCTTAACTAATAATGCAAATATTGAAATCGAGATAATACACGACGCACCATCAACCCAAAATAAACCTGAATATCCAATTCCCATAATGATCAAACCTCCTAAAGCTGGTCCCGCAGCAAAACCAAGATTTACTGCCAAACGCACCAAAGTCAATGCGCGTGTTCTATTTTCGGGTTTTGCATAAGCGCCAAGCGAAACAAACATTGCCGGTCTGAACATATCAGCAATCGTCATTAAAATAAACATCGCAATGCAAAGTGCCCAAAATGTTGTTATATATTGTACAAAGAAAAGTGAAACTCCACTCGTAAAAAGACTAAAAATCATGATTTTGTAAAATCCAATTTTGTCGGATAATTTTCCGCCTAACCACGAACCTAACATTGATCCAAGTCCAAAAGCTACCATTATCCAACCAACCTGATTATAAGTAAACTGAAGATCTTCTTTTAAATATTTTGACAAAAAGGGAAGCACCATTGTTCCGGCGCGATTGATAAAAGTAACAATTGTAAGTATCCAAATTTCTCTTGAAAATCCTTTAAAGTTGTTGATGTAATGGTTAAAAGCAGTTTTGAGCATTATAAATAAGTTATTTGCAACAAAGTTAGGAAACTTTGTCACGTATAGTGGTTGTCGCATTGTTACTTTTAAACTATTTTTGATGAAAATTTCTAAGATGAAAAATGTTATCGTACTTGCTTTAATATTGGCTTTTAATTTTGGCTTTAGCCAAAAGAAATTCGACCAGAATGATGCGAAAAAATTTCAGGACAAAATTAATTCAGAATATGCTGATGCTAAGACCAGTCCGTTAATGGCTGAAGATTTAAAGAACTTTAAAACTTTGGATTTTTTTCCAATTTCCAGTAAATATTTTGTTGTTGCAAAATTTGAAAAAGCGAAAGATGAGAAAGTTTTCGAAATGAAAACAACAGGAACAAGAACTCCAAAATATATTAAATACGGAACATTATATTTTACTTTAGACGGCGTTGATTTGAAGTTAAATGTGTACCGAAATATTGAACTTTCAAAAACGGCAGAATATAAGGATCATTTATTCTTGCCATTCTCGGATTTGACAAGCGGTAAAGAGAGTTATATAGGAGGAAGATATATTGATTTAAAAATCCCAAAAGGAAACACAATTGCAGTAGATTTTAATGAAGCTTACAATCCTTATTGTGCTTATAATCATAAATATTCATGTCCGTTGGTTCCTTTAGAGAACGATTTGAAAGTGGAAATTAAAGCCGGTGTAAAAACTTTTCATTAATGGAATTCTTTAATTTTCATACACATCAGTTTACAAATCAACCCAATATTTTAGAATTGGTCAATCAATATCCGCAAGAATTTGATGCTGCAATTCTATTTTATTCGATTGGAATTCATCCTTGGTATATAAAGGAAGATCAAATTGATGCCGAGTTGAAAATTATAGAAGAAAAATTGCAGACCAAAAATTGTCTTGCAATTGGAGAATGTGGTTTGGATAAACGAATTGAAATTCCGTTAGAAAAGCAAATTTTAGTTTTTGAAAAACAATTGGCTTTAGCTGAAAAATATAAAAAACCTGTTGTGATTCATTGCGTTGCAGCTTTTCAGGAAGTGATTGCAATTAAAAAGAAATTAAAGATTTCTGTTCCGATGATTATTCACGGTTTTTCTAAAAATAGTCAAATTGCGGAACAGCTTATCAAAGCTGGATTTTATATTTCGTTTGGAAAATATTTGCTTAGAAATCCGGAATTAAAATCGGTTTTTCAGAAAGTACCAAATGATCGATTTTTCCTGGAAACAGATACAATTGAAGAAGGGATTAATCAGGTTTATGATTTAGCATCAAAATATAAAAATATAACTATCAAAGAATTGAAAGAGATTATTTCAAGTAATTTTGCAGATGTATTTGGTCAAAAAGTTAGAAGTTAAATGTGAAAAGTTAGAAGACCTGAAACTTGGAACAAAATAAAACAATAAGAAAACAAATAAAAACAATAATTTCGATATGGCAGAGTGGACAGAAAGAGCCGAGCTTTTATTTACTAAAGAAGGATTAGAAAACTTACAGAACTCAAATGTTTTGGTTGTAGGTTTAGGTGGCGTTGGATCATTTGCAGCTGAATTTTTGGCAAGAGCCGGAGTAGGAAGCATGACAATTGTAGATGGAGATGTGGTAGATATCACGAATATTAACAGACAATTACCGGCTTTGCATTCGACTGTTGGTCAGCCAAAAATTACAATTGTTGGAGATCGTTTAATGGATATTAATCCGGAATTAAAACTAACTCGCGTTCAGGAATTTTTATCTCCAGAGAGAGCTTTTGAAATTGTGACTCCAGAGTTTGATTATGTTTTGGATTGTATTGATAGTATTACTCCGAAATTAAATTTGATTATCGCTGCAAAACGAAAAAGAGTAAAAATCATAAGCAGCATGGGCGCTGGCGGAAAAATGTTGGCTTCAAAAGTAAAAGTGACAGATATTTCTAAAACAATAAATTGTTACTTTTCTAAAACCATCAGAAAACGTTTAAAAGTTGAAAAAATCAACAAGTTAAAAGTAGTTTTCTCTTCTGAAATTCAAGACGAAAAAAGCTTGAAATTGACAGACGGTAAAAATTTCAAAAAATCATTCTACGGAACCAACAGTTATATGCCAGGATTATTTGGCCTTCATGTTGCCGAAACAGTGATTAGACATTTACTTGCTAAAGAATAAATAAAATTTGTTTCAGGTTTTCTTTTGTTTCATGATTCAAGTTCTGGAGCGACGAAAACTTTGTCAAAGTTACCGCAAACCAGGAAACTTGAAACTTTAAACTTGAAACAAATCAACCCCAAAAGAAAATCTTAGAACCTTAGCACCTCAGAACCTTAGTACCTTAAAAAAAAATGATTAAAACAGTAATTTTTGACATGGATGGTGTAATTGTAGACACTGAACCAGTTCACCGTTATGCTTATTACAAACAATTTTCGGAATTAAATATTACCGTAGGCGAGGAGATGTATACTTCGTTTACCGGATTTTCGACTCGTAATACATTTCAGGCTTTAAAAGGATTTTTCCCGACTATTGAGCATGAAGTAGAAGATTTGATTCAGAGAAAGAGAACCATTTTTAATGATGCTTTTGATACCAAAGAAGATTTATATCTATTAGATGGTGTAGAAAATTTGATTAAAGATTTGTACGCTAACGGAATACAATTGATTTTGGCTTCTTCGGCTTCAAAAGTTACGATTGAGCGTGTATTTACGAGATTTAATTTGCACCAATATTTTACAGATATTGTAAGTGGTGAAGATTTTCCGCAATCAAAACCAAATCCAGCGATTTTTGTGCATGCAGCTTCATTGTCAAAAGCGCCAAAAGAAAATTGTATTATCATAGAAGACAGCACAAATGGTGTAAAGGCGGCAAAAGCGGCAGGAATTTATTGTGTGGGTTATAATAGCCTTCATTCTAAATTGCAAGATCTGTCTGATGCTGATTTAATTATTAATCATTTTAACGAATTAAACGCACAAAAAATATCACAATTAGGTGCTTGAATTATATAAAATTTAACATTTGTTACCTAATTGAATTTGTAAATTTGAACAAACAAAATAAACTCACTCATGAAAAAACTACTTATTGCATTAGCCATTATTTTGGCTCCTTTTGCTACAGAAGCACAAATAAAAACCCCACAAGCGAGTCCGAAAGGCTATATTAAGCAAACAGTTGGTTTGACTGATGTTGAAGTTACCTATTCAAGACCAGGCGCCAGAGGTAGAGCAGTATTTGGTAATTTAGTTCCGTTTGGTAAATTATGGAGAACTGGAGCTAATGAAAATACAATCATTAATTTTAGTGATGATGTTGTGATTGATGGTAAGACTTTGAAAAAAGGAAAATATGCAATTTATACCATTCCTAAAATCGAAAGCTGGGAAGTTATTTTTTATCTTTCTACTGACAACTGGGGATTACCAGAAAATTGGAGCGATGCATATGTTGCTTTAAGAACTACTGTAAAAGAGAATGCATTACCAACTCCTGTTGAGACTTTTACAATTGGAATTAATGGTTTAGATCCAAACTTTGGATATTTAGAAATGGCTTGGGAAAACTCTCATGTTGCTTTAAAATTTGAAGTTCCAACTGCAAAAACTGCTACAGCTAGTATCGAAAAAGTATTAGGCGGACCAAGTGCAAATGATTATTTTGCTGCAGCTCAATATTTATTCCAATCTAACGGAAATATCGAAAGCGCAAGAACTTATGTAGATAAATCTTTGGATATGAGCACTGAAAAACCATACTTTATCTTAAGATTGAAATCTCAAATTCAAGCAAAACAAGGTGATAAAAAAGGAGCTGTTGAAACTGCAAAAGCTTCACTTGCCGCTGCAGAAGCTGCTAACAATCAAGATTACGTAAAACTGAACAAAGATAGTATCGCTGAATGGAGCAGATAATAATTCTTTAGAATTATTAAATTCCAATTTTTTGAAAATCCAAATTCCAATATTCATTGGGATTTGGATTTTTTTTTGTTTTTGTCATCTCGACAGAGGAGAGATCACACGAGAAGCTCTATAAAGATTGGCGATTTTGATTGCGGAGTTTCTTGTGTGATTTACTTCGTCTGTTCGCTATCGCTCGAGTCTCCCTTCGCTCGAAATGACATAGCTTATTCTAACAAGACAAAATTAAATAGACAGACTTGTCTGTTTGTGTAATTTTATTTATACATTTGTATTATTAATTCATTACAAATGCAACCAAAAGAAAGAATCTTAGATACAGTATCCGTTTTATTCCATAAGCAGGGATATAATGCTACGGGCATAAATCAGATTATTGAAGAAGCGAAAGTGGCGAAGGCAAGTTTCTATCAGCACTTTAAATCTAAAGAAGACTTATGTGTGGCTTTTTTGAATCAGCGTCACGACTTTTGGTTCGGAGAATTGGAGAAATTTGTTTTAAATGAAAAAGACCCAAAATCAAGAGTTTTAGCTTCTTTTGATTTCCTGATATTTATGAATCAAAAAGAAAATTTCAGAGGTTGTAGTTTTTTAAACATACTTTCTGAAATTCCTTCGGATAATATAAAAGTGTTAAGTGTAATTCAAAGTCATAAATCTGATCTTCGAAATTATTTTAAAAACCTGATTAATAATGAACTCACAGCAGATCATGTTTATTTACTTTTTGAAAGCTGCATTATCGAAAGTCAGTTATTTAAATCAAACGATCTTATAGAGCAATCTAAAAAAATCATTCAAACTTTAATTTTATAAAACATGGAACAGAAACTACCATTGCCACCTTTCACTTATGAAACGGCATTAGAAAAAATCCAATTAGCAGAAGATGCCTGGAATAGTCAAGATCCGGAGCGAGTTTCCAAAGCTTATACGGTAGACAGCGAATGGCGAAACAGAGACCAATTCGTAAACGGAAGAGAAGAAATCATTCGTTTCCTGTCTAAAAAATGGGAAAAAGAAAAAAACTATAAACTAAAAAAAGAATATTGGGCCCATACCGAAAACAGAATCGCTGTTAGATTTGAATACGAATATCAAAATGCGGAAGGAAATTGGTTTAGAGCTTACGGAAACGAAAACTGGGAATTTGATGCAAACGGTTTGATGCATAAAAGATTTGCGAGTATAAACGACCTTGCCATTAAGGAAGAAGATCGAAAACTGAAATAATTAATTCAGACTTGGCGGTTCCGGAATTTTGATATTTCTCTTAATTTTCTTTACGATTAAGAGATAAAAAGTGATTCCGCCTAAAATGATAAGAAGCGCAATTTGCAATTGTCCAAGACTATTGTTTTTGTTATACATTGCATTTGCGCTTGCCAATTTTGCTTTTCCTTCCTGAATCTGAATTTGAGATAAAGATTCTAATGTTGTTAAAGCTTGCTGACTCAAAGCAACAATTTTACCCCAGTTTTTACTGGCAACATGATTGTTTATTTCTTTGCAGGAGATTAAAAAAGCATCAAAATATTGTTTCTCTTTATTGGTTAAAACTGTTTTAGCATACAAATCATCAATGTTATGAATGATGTCCAGCGTATGAATAATTTCGTCTTTTTTAGTAGTATCGCTCAGATCAAGTTTTTCGGCTTCGGCTTTTATAAAATGCAGTTCTTTAGAATATTGGAAGATATAATGCGCTACAACCAATCGATCATTAAAAATAGCATTAATATTTTCGTTTACGTTTTTTGAGTTTCGCAGTGTATTAAAATTTCCAAGCAAAATTATAAGCATCACAACAAGCAAGATGTAAGCAGCTTTTGTTTTATTGCTGTATTTTTTTAAATCTTTCATGGTAATGCGTTTTAAATTGATTTATAAAGCAAGTTCTCAAATGAGCGTATTAATCGAGATATTATCTGAATCTTTATTTCGATAGTATTCCAACTTTTAGAGTCTTCTCAATATTTTTTATTGAAGCAATTGGTGCAATTTTTATAGTTCTATTTCCTTTTTGAACATAAAAATAATAAACACTATTAGCGTTAATAAGATAAATTTGCTCAGATTCACCGCTGTTATAATTCAAAGTATAATTGTAATCTACTTTATTATTTTTGATGCGTCGCATATTATCATAGCCGCCAGCAAGTCCTGTTCCGATGAAAAAAGATAATAATATGACTGCAAACATTTTAAAAGAGGCATATATGTAATAATTTTTCGTTCCTTCTTCAGATAATCCTTCAGTAGATTTTAAATCGAACATTTTTTGAAATTTTTTATTGTCTTTATATTTTAGAAATATTTTAGGCAAATAAAAATGAAATGCAAAAAGGGATATTATAAAGACTAATGTTATTGGATTTGAAGTAAACTCAGCAATTGGACTAATCAAAATGTCCATGATCGTCGAGTATTTTAGGATATTTATTCCTAATTGATAATAAAAGATGCTCTCTTTGAGTATTCCTAATATTACAAGATAAATGTAACCTAGGGGAAGTAGTTTTTGTATTTCCTCTGAATATTTCATTAAATGGTTTGTTTTTGGCGAATACTAAAATAGTACTTTTTTATTACAAATATTTAATAAAAGGAATCTATATGTTTTTAATAAATTTACCATTTTCAAAAAGGCATTCTTTCTTTTCTCCGTTTTTATCTATTGAAAAAAGCGTTCCATTTTTTTTATTATTAGTGTAAGGACAACTGTAAATTAAAACTCCATCTTTCAACTCTTCTTCGAGTTTTTTATTTCCGTTTTTTTCGTAATAAGTTGTCGACATTATTTTGTGGTCAAAATATCTAACTTTCTTTTTAATTTGAGGGCTTTTCTCATAGTAATAATCTTCATCCAATACTATGACTTCTTTTCCATTAGCATAAACAGAGGTTTTGTATAAAATTCCGTTAACAAATTCAATTTCAGAAACTAAATGGGTTTTGTGCTTAAAGTTTTGAACTTTACCCGAAAAAAGTTTATTGTCTTGTAATTTATACACTAAACTGTCTTTTGTATAAATATCATTTTTAGTTAATATTTCCTGAGAATAAATGTTCAAACTGAATACTGTAAGCAGCAACCAAAGATATTTTTTCATTTGTAATTTATTTAATGGATTATAATTAGTTTGATTTATTTTGATGAATTAATGTCATCGTTTGCTTGTTTACAATTTCAGCAGCTTGAGTTAGATATCGGGGATTTATACATTCGCCATAACTGATATAAACGATATGATTGTCGTCATCGAGGTTTTGGTTTCTCTTTTCTGCTTCCAGATAGCTGTCCATTCCCATCGTTAATATAACAGGAGTTCCTTCGCGATAAAGCTGTGTCGCAATTCCTGTTAAGCGGCCTTCGCCCATTTGTTGTATTTCTTTATCTTCATATCTCAAAAGCTCCATACAATACATAAGGGAACAGAGCTTCACATCTTTCCATGCAGGATACTTTTCTAAAATTTCCGCTCCCTGATTTATGTTCTCAAAGCATTTTGTAAAAAGTTGAGCTGAGATTGAATTGTCTATAGTTCCTTCATCCTCAACAAGATTTTGACTTTGAATTTGGACAGAAAAATAAAGTGATACAATTAGAATGAATTTTTGAAACATAACTGTTTTATTTTGGAATATAATTCCTTAAAGATATTAGTTTTTTCTAATTTAAATTTTTCACCTTCTTTATAACCAATTGGAAATGTTGGACTTTTAATGCCAAATGGTCCCGCGTGATCCTCATTATAATATAATTCATCATCCTCATCACTATATCTTCCGGCACACAGAAGATCAAAAGTTGTAGTTTTTCTACTTGATTTCAGAACATTTATATCAATCCAAATCGGAACTTTATTCTTTCGATAAAGCAAATCAATTACTTCAATGTTGGTTAAATTTAGTTTTATAATCCCTTCGTCTTCGGGGTAAATATCAAACTTAACATTATTATCATGGTTTGGGAAAGTAAAGATCACATTGTATCTAAAATTTGGTTTCAGTTTATTTGAAACGTAACGTTCAGCAAAATCAAGCGCTGTAAAACTGGCATTTTTTAAACGGAATGAGAACTCTTGTTTTGTCATTTCTTAAATGTTCTAATAATTTGAAAGTGCACTATTTAATTATTAATATCAGAGTTGGTAGTATGCAATTTGTGCCGGTAGGCACTAAATATTGGTAGTAATATAGGTTCGAGATTCGATGGCGTGCCGTAGGTACGCAATACGGCACGCTAGACTTATTTTAATTCATATTTTCTACCAACAGTTAGTGTCTAGCGGCACATTTCAAATTTTGATCAGCATTAAAATTTACTCCAAAACAACTTCTTCAGAATCTGGTTCATTTTTGAAAAACGCAACTTGCATTAGTAAAGCAAGAACAATAGTTAACATTGCACCAATAAAATTCAGCCATAAATAACCTAGTTTTTCTTCTTTGTAAATCATGAAATAATAGATTACAAAAATGGTTGTCTGACTTATAATAGCGCTATAAAACATCGCTTTTGCTTTTACGCGACGAAGGTAAAATCCAACTAAGAAGATTCCTAAAACGGTTCCGTAGAAAATAGACCCAATGATATTTACTAACTGAATTAAATTCTCGAATAAGGTTCCAACACAAGCAAAAAGTATCGCTACAACTCCCCAGAATAACGTGAAGAATTTAGTTGCATTTAGATAATGTTTCTCTGATTTTTCGGTTTTCAGATTTCGTTTATAAATGTCGATTGCTGTTGTAGAAGCCAAAGCATTTAATCCGGAAGCTGTTGACGACATTGCTGCCGAAAGAATTACCGCCAATAATAAACCAATAAGTCCTTTGGGTAAATAATGTAATATGAAGTGAAAGAACACATAATCTTTATCGTTAGTTTCACTCGTTGGATCGGCTTTTGTGATGATTTCTTTAGCTCGATCTCTTAAATCTTTTTCTTTATTGGATAAGGTGACCAACTCTTTTCGCAAAATTGGATTGTCAAAATCCTGATTAAGCTGATCGATATACAATAAGTTAATTACCTTTTTGTCTTCTGAAAGTGTGCTTAATTTCTTTTCTAAAGCGTGATATTCTTCTTTATAAGCCGATTTTTCAATAACAATTTTATTATTCGGATTGAAATTTAACGGAACTGGATTGAATTGAAAAAACACAAAAACCATAACTCCGGTTAACAGAATAAAGAATTGCATTGGCACTTTTAAAAGTCCGTTCATGATTAATCCCATTTGGCTTTCGCGAACTGATTTTCCGGATAAATAACGACCAACTTGCGATTGATCTGTTCCAAAATAGGCGAGGGCAAGGAAAAAACCTCCTGTAATTCCACTCCAAAAAGTATACTTTTCTTCGGGATTAAAAGAGAAATCTACGATGTTCATTTTATCATTTGCACCGGCAATATGTAATGCGCTGGTAAATGTCATATCGTTTGGCAAGTAGTGCAAAATCAGGAAAAAGGTGATAAACATTCCCGACATGATCACAAACATTTGTTGTTTTTGCGTTACGTTTACGGCTTTTGTTCCGCCTGAGAAGGTGTATATAATTACGAGAACACCAATCATAATATTCATCAAGGTTAAGTTCCAACCCAAAAGCGCTGATAAAATAATAGCCGGAGCATAAATGGTTAATCCGGTTCCTAAACCTCGTTGTACCAAAAATAGAATTGCTGCAAGTGAACGCGTTTTTAAATCGAATCGCTTTTCCAGAAATTCGTAGGCTGTAAATACTTTGTTTTTATGATATAATGGAATAAATGTCAGACAAATAACAATCATAGCAATTGGCAATCCAAAATAGAATTGCACAAAACCCATACCGTCGTGATAAGCTTGTCCCGGCGTCGAAAGAAATGTAATAGCGCTGGCTTGTGTTGCCATTACCGAAAGTCCTACGGTATACCAAGGTGTTTCGTTGTTGCCTAAAATAAAATCTTCGACATTTTTACTTCCTTTGGTTTTCCAGGAACCGTACCCAACAATAAATAAAAGTGTAACAATTAGTACGATCCAATCAAATAGTTGCATAAGTTATGAGTATAATTGCATGATTAAGAAAAAAATCAAAATGTAAATCGCATTGGCTACCAAAACGTAGGTGTAGCTTTTTTTCCATTTTTTTACTTTTTTTGCTTCCATTGTGAATGTTTTATTTCTTTAATTCTTGTTTTGGAGCTTCTAGTGGCTGTTTTAAGGAAATCATGTTCGACAATAGTCTATAGGCACCTGCAACTCCTTCTGGTAATTCTCTAAAAAAGCTTAAACCGGTGTAAATATAGTATCCTTTTCCATATGGCGCTACCAATAATGCTCCATCTTTAGGAGATTCTCCTTTGTCATGCGACGATAGAATAGGAGTGAAGGCAGGATCGTATTGATCTGGATAATATAAACCTTGTTCTTGTTTCCAGCCTTCAAAATCTTTGGTACTGATTTTATTTGGCACATTTAAAATTGGATGATTTGGTGCCAGAAAAGTAACTTTTGCATTTTCTTCGGTTACGCGATCATTTGAGATTTTTAATGGATATGGCGCAATTTGATCGGTTACTGTTTTACCATATGTATTGTATTGCACGATCATGTTTTTACCGCTTTTCACAAAATTAAAAAGTATATTTTGTTTGTTTGCCAAAGCGTTTACGGTATTATAAGCACGGACTCCGGTAATTACAACATTAAAAGAATCTAATTTCTCAGGCGTAATTTCTTCCGGTTTTATAATGGAAACTTTATAACCCATTTGCGCTAAACTTTCCGGAACTTCGTCTCCAGCGCCCATAATATAAGCAATTGCATCTCCGTTTGTTTTTAGATCAATTCTAATGCATTTTGATTCAGCAGGTTTCAAAACCATTTGTTTGGTAATATGCGGATAATCAATGATAGTTTCGTCTTTATCAAAACGTTTATTGTCTACAAATGCAATGCTTTTTGCAACAACTTCTTCAGGATTTACGGGCGGTGTAACTTCGAAATAAAAGATTTGCTCGTTTCCTTTTTTCTCTAATGCAAACGGAATTTCTTTTGGAGATACATCCCAGCTTTTTGGTAATTCCAGTTGTAATTTCCCTTTAATTCCGTCTTTTCCGGCACGAACTTTTACAGGAACCATTTTACTTTTGGTAGTTCCAAATATTAGTACTTTTTCCAGAACCGATGTTGTAACTTCTGGAACTATATCTAGAAAATTATACATTTCGCCTTTTACACCATCGTTGTATTTGTAAACAACTGTGCGCTCAAACGGAATTTCGATTCCGCTTATTTTTACATTAAAAACAACTTTTACTTGTCTTATTATATCCGGAATTCCAATGTTTTCCTGATTTGAAACGGTATACATTCCAACGGTTGCTTTTTCTTTTAACCAATAAGGTTGCGTATATTCGATATTCTCAGGAATTTGAATATTCAGCGTTAATCTTTGATCGTTATTGTTTTTTAATGCAATGTTTTGGGCAGTATTTTTATTGTCCGGTAATGAAGTTAGATTAATCAATTGCATTTCTACAGGCGATCTGTTAATAGCTTCAATACTAACTTTAATGGTACTTCCGGGAGTTGCTTCTTGTTCAGAAGCTGCAGCTTCAAGATACAATCCTGAACACGATGCAATTATATTTTTTACAGCAGCAGCTTTTAAAGGTTTCCAATGATCATCGTCTAAAGCTTCAATCATTGAATACACTTTTACTAAATCAGAAATACTTGCAGATGGATTGCTAAAATCATATTTAGAAATAATTTTCGTGATTAAATCGCCAATAGGTTTTCCGTTTTTAACGCGATTCCATGAAGTGTCGATTCCGTCAAATAAATTATCACGGTCAATAGGACTATCTCCTTTTATAAGTTCAAGATATTCCGTTTCCTGACCACGAGATCCGGTACTTCCAAAACCTTGAGATTGATGACGGCTTCGGCTTAAAGCAGCAATTTCCTGATTTGATTTTCCAATTCCGGTATAATAAACACCAGTTTCTAATCTCGTAAATTTTGATTTATCGGCAGCGTCAAATTTTTCCTGACTTCCGTAAAACCACCATGAAGGATTAAAGAATGTGCGTTTTACCTGCCAGGGTTTTACATATTTTAATTGTTCCGGATATATTTTAGGATCGTTTGTAAGCTTATAACTTTCAACACTCAACATTGCCGATGATGTATGATGTCCGTGCGTTGTTCCTGGCGAGCGATGATCAAAACGGTTTATGATTACGTCTGGCTGAAATTTTCTAATAGTCCAAACCACATCAGCAAGAACTTTGTCTTTATCCCAAATTTCCAAGGTTTCATCCGGATTTTTTGAATAACCAAAGTCATTGGCACGCGAAAAAAACTGTTCTCCTCCGTCAATTTTTCTAGCTTCGATTAACTCCTGAGTTCTTATAACGCCAAGTAATTCGCGCAATTGCGGACCAATTAAATTTTGACCTCCATCGCCACGAGTCAAAGACAAATAACCGGTTCTTGCATTCATTTCGTTTGCCATATACGAGATCAAACGGGTATTCTCGTCGTCAGGATGTGCCGCCAAATATAAAACCGAACCTAAAAAATTCAATTTTTTGATTTGATTGTAAATTTCTACAGAAGTTGGTTTTTGTGGTTGTTGTGCAAAAGAAAAGGAAATTCCTGTTAGAAAAATAAGAAGAATTTGTATTTGAATTTTTCGCATAGCGTCGTTAAATGTTTTGAAAGAGCTTCAAAAGTAGTAATTATATCTTTGAACAGTATTTAAATGAAATGTTAATGTTTGGTTATTGATTAGCTTTTTTAAGAAAAACGATTCAAAAAAAAAGCTGCCAGATCAAATCTGACAGCTTTTAAGATAATTTGATTTAAAAAAATTAAATCAAGCGGTATTTCCTAGGATTACAGAAACTATTTCAATTTGTTCTCTGTGTCTTTATAGTTTCCTGTAATAGTTACATTGCTGTTTTTGGTTACTTTTCCATAAATAGTAATTGACGAATCGTTACCAATAAAATTGATTTTCGCACCACTATTTAATCTCAAATCTCCCCAAATTACTACAGTACCTTCAATTTGCAATAAGGCATTACTATTTATGATTAATTCTGTTGGATTTTGTTGTTGGTATTTTCCTTGAGCCATAGTTCCTCTCATGTTGAAAGTTCCTCCGCTGTTTAAAGTTACACCATTTTGAATCGTGATTGAACCACAATGTGTTAATACAGCGCCTGAATTTATCATTGCTGAACTAATTGCAGTAGAACCTGAATATGATTTAATTTCGTTTGAATTTAAAATCAGGTTTTGTCCTTGATTGTAAGTTCCGTATCCTGTACAACCAGCAAAAGTAGTGTTTGGTTTTTCCATTTTAATGATTTTTAAACCACCTTTTCCACTTGCAACATAGATATAATCGCCACTAGATTTTACATAGTTTGATGAACCTACGATACCAACTGTTCCTAATAAACTAAGTTGAGAACCTGTTTTATAAACATTTAAACCAGCCGCACCATTTGCAACAAATGTATATCCATCGTTTACAGAAACTGCATTTGTAACATTATCTTCGCCTGGAGTTGCCAATGGAATACTTTGAAGTTTAGAACCACTATTGATGTCATAAACGCCTAAACCATTATATCCTTCAGAAACTAATAATTTTGTACCGTCAAAATCCATTGTTCTTTTTGCAGCGCTAACATCTGTAGAAGTTGTGAAGCTTTTTTGCAAAGAAAGTGTAGATTCGTTGTAGATGTTTACACCTTTTGTTCCGCTTAGCGTAACAATTTTGTCTCCGCTAATTGCTACTGAACGTAAATCGTCTACAGTTACTTTTCCTGAAATTGCTTTAGATGAACTGTTTATTTTGAACAAACTTCCCTGATCTCCGGTTACGGCAAAATAAGAGCTTGAATTTGCAGCAACATCTGTAGTTACTTTTCCTTCAAGATTTGTGATCGTATAGTTATCTGTAAGCAAACCTGAACTCAATTGCATTGTTATAACAATTGAAGGATTTGTTAACTCTGGTTTTTTATCAATATCTGTTGCAGCACCAATAATCAAGCTTCCGTTTGAATATGTAAGTGATGTAATATCTGTATTTGCAATTAATGCAGATGTAATTAATTTTGGTTTATAAGGATCAGAAACATCAATAACATCAATTGCTCCTGAATAAACTTCACCTTGCATCGTATAAGCAACATAAGCAAAATTACCATTTACCGCAACGTGATTTGCCTGCAAAGTTCTTCCGTTACTATCTTTTGGCGGATTTACTTCGGCGATTTGAACTAACGGCAAAGCATCTGTTGCAGCTTCAGTACGTAATAATTTTGAAGTTGATGAATTTGATATCGAAATTACTCCTGAATTGGTATAATCCAGCCTTTTATTCAAAGAAGTAATGTCGTTGTTAATTTGAATGTTATTGTTCTTTGCTTGTGTATCCGTATTGGATTCATCATTGTTAGTACAAAATGTAAAAAGTGACATTGCAGCTAACGAAAATAAATAAACTCTCTTTCTCATATTCTATCTGTGCTTATATTTTTTGCAAAGATACGACATATTTGTGTTAAAATAAGGTAATTGTTAAGAATAGTTTAACTAATTGTTAATTTATTGGTATAAATTTAAATAATACTCAATAAATTAACGCATAATCAAAGTATTATGCGTGCATAAAAAAAGAGTATCAAATTATTGATACTCTTTTGTGCTGAAAATTAGTTATTTAGCAATTATATTAACGTCTTCCGTGTCCACGGTGTCCGTGGTCATCATCGTGGTCATCATCATGTCTGTCGTGTCTATCGTGTTTGTCGTAACGTTTTTTATCATAATGTTTGTAATCTCTACGATCATCACGACGATCATTATAACCATATGCTACCGGTCTTGGTCTGTAACATCTTTGTGGTGCTCCGTGATATCCTTTATAGTATTTTACTCTGTGACGATCAAAATAAGTGTAAGGAGTTCTACCGTGGTAATCATTTAAAACTACTTTGTAACCTCCATACAAATCATAGTTTCTATATTGTCTTGGCAAATAAGTAGTTCTAACCCATCTTCCTCCTCCAAAATAAATAAACTGAGAAGCTCTAACATCATAATAAGCTTCGATGTCCGGCAAATAGTAATATTCCATTTCGGCATATCCTTCGGGACCCCAAGCCGGAGGAGTTCCTATATTAACATTTATTGATACCTGAGCTTGTGTGGCGCCTGCAACCAAAAGGAATAATCCAACGATTGCTATTTTTATTGTTTTCATTTTTTTTAGTTTTAATTTGTTCTGTTTAGTAATATTCATATACTGTGCCAAAAATTAAAACTAAATGCATTTCGTCGGATAAATGATGCTTTTTAACGAGTTAAATTACGTTAGTACTTTTGTAATATTTTGATTTTTAATGAGTTTTGGAAAGTGTAGAATTTAGAAAAAAAATAACTTTTTTTTTCTTTTATTTATATTCAACAATTCTTGGCTTTGCCAGCTCAAAACTTTGCAAACCAAAATCAGTTGTTTCAAACGTATTAGTTTTGAATACATTATCTCCCTGATATGGAATTGTTGGATAATATGACAACGAAAGCTGAAAGGAACTAAATACCAAATAGTCATTACTGATTAATAATCCTATTGTCAATTTTGAATATCCTTTGTTTCGTCCCATCGCATCATTTGGACTTCCTAATACAGCGATAGAATAATTAAAAAACGGATTCATACGAAATCCTAATACAGAATAAGGAGAGTAGGTTTGTGTTTGTAGCGACAAAACCATTTTGTTAGTTCCATAAATAGCACTATTAAAACCAGCCAAACCGTTTTGTTCATTTATATTAAGCTGATCTCCTACAATGTCTTCACGATTTACACCTATAACTATTTCAGGATTAACGAACTGTCTTAGTTTCCATCTTCCTATTGTAAAGAGTTTTGTAAAATAATTTGATTCTAATAGAAAAGCAGTCTGATATGTTTTTGAATCATGAAGAAAAGTTCCTGCTTCGAAATTGGTACTCAAAAATCCCCATTTATAATAATTTCCAAATGAAAATTGTGCACCAAAATAAGGCCTCCACATCATATTTTTGTACTGATACCCTAATGTAATGCCATAAATCCGCCCAACGGGAACGTCTTCTGTTTGGCCATTTCTAAAAATATAACTGTCTTTGATAAATTTACGAGTATTGATTCCAATTCCGCTTAAAATGAGTTTTTCATCAGAATAAAAATGGGTTGGATCATAAACTTCAGAAGGAGTTTCGCTATAATTGACATTTAAAAACCGTCCGGAAACAATTAAATTGGTGATTCCGTTTGAATCATCTTCAAAAACTTTTGAGGCTTTTCCTGCCCATAAATCCTGAAAATTATATTTAAAAGGCTGAAATGCATATGTTAAATCTGGCGCTTGTAAGCTGTCCTTCCTGAAATTTTGCCCAACAAAAACTCCGCCTCCCCATTTGGTTAAAGGAGAATAGAAATCACGCTCAATGTCTATACTTTTGTTATAGTTATTATCCAAATCCATTTTGTAGTTTAGTACGGTTTTAATGTACGTATTTTTGATGTTTGGGACTGTATAAGTGGCTTCATTAGCATTTTGACCATCACTAAACCTATTTGTAAACCGATATTCAAGTTGCTGTCCGGAACCAAAAAAATCTTTTTCTTTTACTCCAACCGAAACCTGATTGCTTGATATTGAAAATTTAGGAATTGTACTCCACGAATCTAAAACACGAATAGTGACATCTACAGAATCAGATGCCGGACTTGCAAGTTGATTTGAAATTCGGACTGCAGTAACATACTTTTGAGCACGAATCAAACGCTCAGATTCCTGTACTTTATAAGCATTATATGGTGTATTTCTCTTGAATAAAAGAAGATTATAAATTGCTATTTTTTTAGTTTTCAAATGCAATCGGTTTCCCGTTCTTTCTCCCCAGTTTTTTGGCATTTGCGTAGTATCTGTAATAGAATGACCAAAAGGATCAAGCGTAACTATATTAATGTTTCGGATAATTTTTCCGCTATAATCGGTTGTATCTGTAATAAGAAGTTCTTCTTTTTTTCGGGGTCTATTTGTTTTGAAAAATAGTTTGTGAAGACTTTGTGTAAATTTATTTTTTTTAGAATAATTTCTAATTCGCTTATAAATTTCAGTACTGTCTTTTTTCTCGGTTTTAACCTGAGCATAAGTGCCTTGTAAGCAAAAGCACAAGATAATAAAAACAACTATTTTTTTGTTCACAAACATTTAGATGACTTTTGACTGGCTTACAAATGATTCTCAGATCAAGGTAAGAAAATTATAAGCTTAAATTTAATAAATGAATCAATATTTAATTCTCAGCTTTAACTTTCCTGATTCTCCATGTGAATTTTTTTGGCATATGATTTCCCATAACATAACCCCATGGCTCCAGTGATTCTATTCTGTCAAAAATAATTTTTAAGATCGCTAAAAGCGGAATGGCTAAAAACATTCCGGAAATTCCCGCAGAAGCACCACCAATTATAATTCCAATAATAGATACAAAAGCATTAATTTCTACTTTTGAGTTGATGATTAATGGCACTATTAGATTATTATCAATTAATTGCACAATAATATTTACGATAAGAATTCCCAAGATAATTGATGTTTCAGCAGATCCTGTCAAAGATGCTAAAACAGTAATGATACCCGCAATCAGGATTCCGATGTACGGAATAACGTTTAAAATTCCGGTGATTAACCCCAAGAGAATAAAATATTTTATACCAATAATCCAAAGCCCTAAACTTGTTAATGCAGACACAACAATCATTTCAATAATTAAACTAACGATATAATTGTTTATAGAGACTTTTATCTGAGATAAAATGCCTTGCAAAATACCATGATTTTCTTTGTCAATTAATTTAGCAAGAAAAAGTATAAAATGATCTTTATACAATAAAAACAGAAAAGTATAAATCGGGATAATAGTACAATCCAAAAGCAAATCTGTAATAGATACAATTGCTGAGCCTATTGTTGCTTTTCCGTTTTGGACAGAATCTTTTGCGACATTATCAAGGTATTTTTTCTGTTCACCAATGCTTACGTGAAAATTATCTTTAATAAACTTATGAATATCTGTTATAAAAGTATTTGCATTCTTTTTTATCGTATCAAAATCATTCGCCATATCTGTTACTTCATAAGATATAAAAACCAATATTCCGACGATAAAGGCAGCAAAAAGCAAAACACAGCAAATTGCAGCAAGATGTCTGGGAAACTTAAATTTTGTTTTTAAAAAAGTAAATACCGGAAGCAATAAAACAGCAAACAAAAAGGCCATTAAAACTGGCGTAATGATATCTTTTGCAATACAAAATATATAGGCAAAAGAAATTAAACTTATTAGTATGCATGCAATTTTTGCATAGAAAGGCAACTTAATTGGCTGAATCATTTTTATGGAGTTTTTTTATAAAACTAAAATTGGTTAAGCAAATATTATACTTTATTTCAGTAATAACGTTTTAGCTTTTTTCTTATAGTTTATAAAATTCCCATTCAAAGTTTTAGTCAAAAAACTCTTTGTCTTCGTAGTGTGCCGGCATAATCGAAATGCCTTTTTGCAATAATAAATTGTTTGGAAAAATAATTCTCTCGCCTTCTTTTGTTTTCAAATTGACATGGAAAGCGCTAATATCTTCTATTTCAGCTTCGATAGGAAAATCTTTGTCGTGAATTTTGATTGTATCTCCAATTCTAAAAGGAAATGAAAAAAACAAAATCATTCCAGAAGTAATATTGCTCAAAATAGACCATTGTGCAAACATTGCGACACCAATAACGGTCGCAATTGACGAAACAGTGATAAAAATATCCTTAGTTTCAACACCCCAAATTACAATCAGACTAATCGTAACGAGTATATTCATAAGGATATGAATGTACTTTATCACTAAGTTGGTTCGATGTTCTAATAACTGACTTGAACTGGCGTAGCGACGGATTAATTTTGCAATAATGATTCTTAATGCGACTAAAGCAATTAAGACAATTATGGTGCTTAGAATTTCTTCGCTATATTCTTTAAAAGAAAACATAAATAAATTTTTACACTAAAGTACTCAAATATTCGTAAACTTTAGCGGTTGGCAAGCCCATAACATTGGTATAAGAACCTTCGACTTTTACAACTGCCATGAAACCAAACCATTCCTGAATTCCATAAGCACCTGCTTTATCATAAGGTTTATAGTTTTCTATATAATATAAAATTGCTTCGTCTGATAAATCATTAAAAGTAACTTTTGTAATATCATGCAAAAGGGTAGAAGTAGTACTTGTTTTAAAGCAAACAGACGTAATTACATCATGTGTCGCATTCGACATTGATTTGATCATCGCAAAAGCTTCGTCGGCATTTTTGGGTTTTCCTAATGCTTTATCGTTGTGCCAAACAATTGTATCGCTGGTTACCAGGATTTCATTTTCTTTTAGTTCACCTTCAAACGCACTTGCTTTTAATTCGGCTAAATAATCAGTGATTTCTACCGCTTTTAATTCAGGCGGATATATTTCTTCGATATCTTTTAATCTGATTTCAAAATCAAGATTTAAGTCCTTGAAAAATTGTTGTCTTCTTGGTGATCCCGATGCCAGAATTAGGGTATATTTTTTTAGTTTTTCTTTAAGCATTGTAATGAATATTTAAGGTGATAACCAGAATTGATAAAATTCCGAAAAACAAAATCAGTTTTAAAACTGTACTTAAATGATGAAATTCTTTTTGAGTTTTTGCTCCAAATATTTTAACTATAAAGTATAATAACGGCGCTAAAACAAACGCAAAAGCATACAGCGTAACAAAAATAAGATTGTTTTTAAAGAAATAGGTATTGATATAAAGTAAACATAAAATAAACGGAATTATAGCAAATCCTAAAGCTATTTTCGCAGCGCGACCTTTACCAATTGCAATTGGTAATGTATTCATTCCTTGATTGTAATCTCCATCTACATCTTCAATATCTTTAACAATTTCACGTATGAAATTAATCATAAAAGCAAATAAAGCATAATCTGTCAGAATCGAAAATAAACTTGCCATTTGCGGTTTATTTTCAGCATTGATTGCAGGAAATATATCAAAAACTCCAATGATAATAACACTCAAAGCAAGTGTCAATGCCACGACAACATTACCTACAATCATAATTTGTTTTAATGTTGTAGAATAAAAATAAAGCATTGAAGCAATCAGAATAAAGATTGTTGCAAAACCAGGTCTCAAAATAACATTCGATAAATAAAAACCTATCGCAACTCCTGTAATATTCAAACCAAAATAGATATTATAAGCCGCAGTTTCAGATATTCCTTTGCCAATTACAACATCCTGAGGTTTATTTATTGTATCCGTTGCAACGTCATATATATTGTTGATTACATAACCCGCTGCAGCCAATAAAACAGTGCTCAAAACCAATAATCCATACTGAATATCAGATAATGCCAAAGGAATATTTTGCTGTTTTAAAAAAGCATAACGAAACAAAACCTGCATAAAAGCAAGCATCAGTAAATTTTGATAACGAATGAGTTTGAGGAATTTCATTTTTTCTTTAGGTTCTGAGGTTCTAAGTGGCTAAGGTTCTAAGGTTTTATTTTTGTGAGATGTTCTTTGTGAAAAGTTAAATGCAGATTGTAGACTTTATATTTGACAATAATTTCAACTCACATTTTACAAAAAAACATTTTACAAAAAAGATTAATCGTGTTTCCCACTAAAATGTTCCATCCATTTTCCTTGTACTTTCATTACTTGCTCGATAACGTCACGCGCGGCACCTTTTCCTCCTTTTACATGCGAAACATAACGGCAAATATTCTTGATTTCAGGACTTGAATCTTGCGGACAAGTTGGTAATCCTACTAATTTCATTACATGAAAATCAGGAATATCGTCTCCCATATACAACACTTGCTCTGGTTTAATATTGTATGTTTCTGTGTATTCCTTAAAAGTTGCAACCTTGTCTGGAACTCCTAAATGAATATCGTTGATTCCTAAATTACGAAGTCTGATGCGAACGCCTTCATTGCTTCCGCCAGAAATAATACAAACATTAAAACCACTTTCAACAGCCGCTTTCATTGCATAACCATCACGAATATTCATCGTACGAAGCATTTCTCCTTCATTGGTTACAAAAACCGAACTGTCTGTAAGTACGCCATCTACATCAAAAACAAAAGTTGTGATGTCGTTCATTATCTCTTTAAAATGTTTTGCCATTATTCTGTATAGATTGTGTTAGTATTTTATAAATATTCTTTTGATTTTCATTCGTTAAGTATTCCAAATGCGCTTCAATTGTGTTAGAATCTTTGCGTTTTGCAGGTCCGGTTTGTGCATCAATTGGATCGAGAGTTTTGATTTTTTCGGCAGTTTCCTGAATTAAAGGTTTCAAAACTTCAAACGGAACCTGATGTTCATTACATATTTCTTGTCCGATTTGATATAAGTGATTCGAAAAATTGTTTACAAAAACGGCTGCCACGTGCAAAGCTTTCCTTTGATCTGAATTAATAGGATAAACGGCATTTGAAATGCTTTTTGCAACAGTTTCTAAAACGCGGAAGTCAAACGTATTTTCAGCTTCCAAACACATCGGAATAGTCGAAAAATCAATCTCTTTCTTTTTAGAAAATGTTTGAAGCGGGTAAAAAACGCCTTTTCTGTTTTTTGGATCTAAAACATCAAGCGAAGCCGCTCCCGAAGTATGAACCACGATTCGGTTTTGAAAAGGTAAATTAGAAGAAACTTCAGAAATAGCTTTGTCTGAAACCGCGATAATATATAAGTCGGCTTCAATTAATTCCTCAAAATCATTTACAATTTTATCGTAATCAATTAGAGAAGATAAAGCTTCTTTTTTTCTCGAGAAAACCTGAACAATTTCAATAAGTTCACTTTTCGTGAAAGCTTTTATTAAATGTTGCGCAACATTTCCGGAACCAATTATCGTTATTCGAGTCATAGCGCAAAATTAGCATTATTTTTTTTAAAGAATAATGCTTTTAAATTATGACATATAAATTTTAAAATTATCATCTAAAATTTCTTAAAGAAAAAGTAAGATAAATAGTTGTAATTATAGTTAAAAAGATTAATAATTAATCTACTTTTGTTTCTAAAAATAATGCAATTAATTATAAAAGAATAATCAAATGAAAAAACTAAGTACAATAATTACAATCTTATTTGCTACAACTACCTCATTTTCTCAGCAAATAGGCGAAGGTTATGCACCGCCATTTATACCAAATTTTTCTGCACCACTTAAATCAGGAATTTATAATGGACTTCATGGAAGTACTGTCGGTATAACCCCAGATGTAAGTAACTCTTGGCAACATTTATTTGTAATGAGACATACTGATCCAAATAATAATTTTCAATTACAAATAGCGTCATCATTTGTCGTTAATGATCGATTATTTTTTAGAAAGATTGTTGGAGGAGATTTATCACCAGTAAATACTGCATGGGTTGAAATAGCAACAAGAGGAACTAATACTTTTACAGGAAATCAAACTATAAGCGGTAATCTTAAAATTCAGTCGGCGAATTCAAGTTATAATGAAAACTTACGCTTATTACCTTCAACAACAGTAGACTATTCATCTATTGCACTAGGAGCCGTTGCAGGTGATTCAGGAACAGGAGTAGGACAATGGACGATAATTAGATATCCTGCAGCTAGTAACTATATGTTTAGTTTAAGATACAATGTAACTGATTATTTTAATATTCTAAATAACGGAAATATTGGTATAGGCATAATAAATCCAACAAATAAACTAGATGTTAACGGAACAATTCATTCAAAAGAGGTAAAAGTAGATATGATTGGATGGTCTGATTTTGTATTCAAAAAAGAATACAATTTACCAACACTTGCAGAGATTGAAAAACATATTAATGAAAAAGGGCATTTAGAGAATATTCCAAATGAGGAAGAAGTGCTTAAAAATGGTATTAATCTTGGAGAAATGAATGCTAAACTTTTACAGAAAATTGAAGAGTTGACACTTTATATGATTAATCAAAATAAGAGTATCGAAGCTTTAAAAGAAGAAAGTAAAAAACAAAATGAAGAAATAAGGAATCTTAAAAAGACATTAACTTCTAATTAATTAAAAAGAACCCCGCTATGATAAACTATAGCGGGTTCTTTTTGTAATATTTTATTAAAACTTCACCGCATCTTTCGGGACAACTTCATTAATTGTTGTAATTTTCGAAAAGTCAAATTTTGGAGAAGAAACAAACTCGATATTTCTAGAAACTTCTCCATTAATCGAAATTGCTTTATCTGAAACCGAATTAAATTCTACGTTTTTAAACGACATATTTTTTCCGTTATAAATCTCAAAAACGGTTGGTTTCTCAACGTCTAATTTAATATTACTAAGTTTAATTCCATCAGCATCAATAATCGAAAAGCCATTTTCTGCTTTTGCAATTAAATTGGAAATTTCGATGTTTTTAAGATTCATTTCAGGTAAACCTTGTAGAAAAACAGCTTGATAAGCGCCTTTTATTGTAATGTTATTGATCGAAATATTCTTAAACTGTGGCGTTTCTTCATTTACCGGAACTATTTTATTGTTGATTTTATTTCCGCCTTCAGCTAATGTTTCTGCAATAGATTTTCCTCCATAATAGAGATCAAACGAAATTGCTTGCGATGGAATATCAGTCATGAAAATATCCGATATATAGATGTTTTCTACAATTCCGCCACGTCCACGCGTACTTTTAAAACGTAGACCAACGTCAGTTCCCATAAAAGTACAATTTGAAACATGCAGATTTTTTACGCCGCCAGACATTTCGCTTCCAACCGTTACGCCGCCATGTCCGTGATAAACAATATTATTTCTGACAATAATATTTTCGCAGGGAACATTACGATCACGACCATCTTTGTCTTTTCCGGACTTAATACAAATTGCATCGTCACCAACATCAAAACTAGAGTTTTCGATAATTACATTTTTGCAGGATTCGACATCAAGGCCATCACCATTTTGTGAATACCAAGGATTTCTAACGGTTATATTTCGAACAATTAAATCTTCAACCATCAAAGGATGAATATTCCATGCTGGTGAATTTTGAAAAACCGGTCCATCAAATAATACTCTTTTACTATTTTGAATACTGACCAAAACCGGACGAAGAAAATCGTGAATTGCTTCAAAATCTTCTTTGGTTTTAAGATCTAATCGAATGTTTTGATCTGCACCTTTAGAACCTTTTAAATATTGCTCAGATGGATACCAGGAATCTTTTTTGTCATTAAGAACTCCTCCTGAAGCAACGAATTTTTTCCATTGTTCCTCTGTCAGTTTACTTTTTTTAACCTGTCTCCAAGCTTCACCGGAACCGTCCCAAACACCATTTCCGGTAAAAGCAATGTTCTCTAAATTCTTTCCGTAAATAGGAGAGATGCAGCGCCAGGTATTCAAACCTTCAAAACTCGTTTCTATAATGGGATATAAAGTTTTATCTGTCGAAAATTTTATTAAAGCGCCAGTTTCCGCATTCAATTCAAGATTACTTTTTAGAATAATTGGTCCGGTAAGCCAGATTCCGGGAGGGATTATCACTTTTCCGCCGCCTTTTTTTGAAACCGCAGCAATTGCATCGGCGAAAGCCTTTGTATTTAAAACGTAACCACCATTTACAGCGCCAAAATCCTTTATATTTACGGTGTTTTTAGGAATTACAGGTTCTTTGACTTTCGACATTTTAAATTCAATTCCTGTATAAGTATCTTTTGAATTTTGAGCAATCGCATCTTTTGACCAACTTGTTAGTAAAACGGTCAAAACGAGACAAAATAGGTTGGTTGAAGTGGTTTTTAGTTTCATTATTTGGTCGTAATAGCTTTAGTAATGATATTTTGTAGCTTTGATTTTCATTAACAATTCAATAACAAGGCTGCAAAAACGATAAAATGATATTGTAATCGATTACACAAACATATAAAAAATAATTCACAAACAAAGCGATTGTTTGATTCTATTTTATTTGTAAATATATTCCTGTCAATTGTTAAATTTATTCTCAAGAAATGTTCCTTTTTTAGTTTTTATTAACAAACGACAAATATTGGAACTCAACATTTTTAAGTACTTTTGTGCCACTTTTATACAATGTAATTCCCTAAAAATGGATAAAAAAATATTCTCTTTTTTGTTTTCTACACGCTTAATGTCTGTTCTTTTTTTAACATTTGCGATCGCAATGGGTGTTGGAACTTTTATCGAAAGTAAGTACAATACTGATACAGCCCGAATTTTAATTTACAATACATGGTGGTTTGAGGCCATAATGGTCTTTTTCCTGATCAATTTCTTCGGAAACATCAAACGTTACCAATTACATAAAAAAGAAAAATGGGCAACTTTATTGCTTCATATTGCTTTTATTTTCATTCTTATAGGAGCTTTTGTTACGCGTTATATCAGTTACGAAGGTATGATGCCAATTCGTGAAGGAGCAGCCGAAAATCAAATTTTTTCAGATAAAACATTCTTAACTGTTTTTGCAGATGGAGAATACAAAGGCGAAATGAAACGTCGAGTTTTTGAGAAAAATTTATTGTTTTCGCCAGTAACTAATAATGATTTTACACTTTCAGGTAAATTTGACGAAACCCCTTTTGAAGTTACTTATGTGAACTATATAATGGGAGCGAAGGAAACAATAAAGCCAAGTCCAAACGGAACTTTATACCTTAAATTGGTTGAAGCTGGTGCTGGCGGACGTGAAGAACATTTCCTGAAAGAAGGTGAAGTTCAAAACATTCACAATGTTTTATTTGCATTAAACAAGCAAACAGCCGGAGCAATTAATATCAATACAACTGGCGAAAAATATACCATTCAAACTCCTTTTGAAGGAGAATTTATGCGAATGGCAGATAAATTAAAAGGTTCTGTAACCAAAGATAATGTACAGCCGCTTATGATGCGTTCTTTGTACAGTATTGGCGATATTAGAATCGTTTTTCCAGATCCTGCAGTAAGAGGAATTGTTGATTATGAATCAAATAACGATTATAAAGCAAAATCTCATCACGATGCTTTAGTAGTAAAAGTTAAAGCTGACGGACAAGAAAAAGAAGTAAGACTTTTAGGTTCAAAAGGAAGTGTAGGCGAGCCTCAAACCGTAAAAATTGGAAATATAGAATATAGTTTATTCTACGGAAGTAAAGCTTATATACTACCTTTTAAAGTAAAACTAAACGATTTTATCGCTACAAAATATCCGGGAACTGAGAAAAGTTATTCTTCATTTGAAAGTAAAGTAACCGTTCAGGATTCATCTGAAACTTTTGACGCCCGTATTTACATGAACCACGTATTAGACCATAAAGGATACAGATTCTTCCAATCTTCATTTGATCCGGACGAAAAAGGAACCGTATTATCTGTAAACCACGATTGGTGGGGAACTTCTATCACTTATTTAGGATATTTTATGTTGTTTTTTGGATTAATGGCAATTATGTTTACAAAACACTCTCGTTTCGCAGATTTAAAACGCAAATTAGATGTTGTAAAGAAGAAGAAAGAAAAATTAATTACCATTTTGGTTTTAATGATTGGTTTGAGTAGTTTTGCGCAAGCGCCTCACGTTCACACACCTGGACACGATCACAACCATTCAACAGATCCTAATGATCACGCAAATCACGTAACAGCTCCACCAAGTCAGAAACAATTAGATTCTTTACTTTCTATTTATAAAGCACCGGAAGCACACGCAGCCAAATTTGGACGTTTGATTATTCAGGATGCCGGAGGTAGAATGAAACCTATCAATACTTTCTCATCTGAATTGCTTCGTAAAGTAAGCCAAAGCGATACTTATAACGGAATGAATTCTGATCAGGTATTTTTGTCAATGACACAATACGCACAGGTTTGGATCCAAGTTCCAATTATATATCTTAATACAAAAGATGATAGTATTCGTAAAATCATTGGTATTGAAAAAGGGATGAAATTCGCACCTTTTGTAAAGTTCTTTGATGAAAACGGAAATTATAAACTTTCACCTTATTTAGATGCTGCTTATAAAGCAGGAAATCCAAATCAGTTTGAGAAAGATTTTATCGAAGCTGATAAAAAAGTAAACTTAATGGAATCTGCATTAAGCGGAAGTATTTTGAGAATTTTCCCAATCCCAAATGATCCAAACAACAAATGGATTTCATACATGGAATTAAATCATGCTGGTTTAAAAGGCATGGATTCTACTTATGTCAAACAAATTTTGCCTTTATATTTTAGCGCTTTAAACAATGGTACTATTTCTAAAGATTTTAAAACCGCAGATCAATTAGTAGAAAGTATCAACGGCTTCCAGAAGAAATTTGGAAGTAAAGTACGTCCAAGTGAGCAAAAAATTGATCTTGAGATTGCTTATAATACCTATAATATTTTACCAAAAATGTTTTACTGGTATTCTCTTTCAGGAATCTTTATGTTGATTTTTACACTTTTCAGTATATTTTTCGATAAAAAATGGTTGCGAATCACAGTAAATGGCTTCCACATATTGATAGGTTTAATATTTGTACTTCATACAATAACACTAATTGCACGTTGGTACATTTCAGGTCACGCACCTTGGAGTAACGCTTATGAAGCAATTGTATACGTTGCATGGTCAACAATGTTCTTCGGATTGGCTTTTGATAGAAAATCAAAACTTACAGTCGCATCTGCAGCATTTGTAACAGCGATGATTTTCATGGCAGCAAACGCAAACTGGATCGATCCTGAAATTGCAAATTTACAGCCCGTTTTAAATTCATATTGGTTAATGATTCACGTTGCCGTTATTGTAGCAAGTTATGGACCTACCGCACTTGGAATGATTTTAGGTTTTGTGGCTCTGATATTGATTTTCTTTACCAATGAGAAAAACAAGGCCAAAATGGAACTAAACATTAAAGAGATTACTTATATCAACGAAATGTCAATTACAATTGGTTTGATCATGTTAACGATTGGTAACTTTCTTGGAGGACAATGGGCTAACGAAAGCTGGGGACGTTACTGGGGATGGGATCCAAAAGAAACTTGGGCATTAATCTCGATTATGATTTATGCTTTTGTAATTCACGCTCGTTTTGTTCCATCATTAAGAGGAAAATGGTTCTTCAATTTAATGACAATGTATGCTTTTGTGTCGATTTTATTCACCTATTATGGAGTAAACTTCCACTTAGTTGGACTTCACTCTTACGCAAGCGGAGAAGCACATTCATTAAGCTGGGTTTATTATTCATTAGGGACAATTACCCTAATCGGAATAATAACGTATCCTAAATACCACAAATACTATAAAACCAAAAAAGTAAAGAAGGTTAAAAAATAAATAATTTAGCAATAATTATTAATTCATAAAAAAGGTTCAACGTCAAGTTGAACCTTTTTTTATTGTTATAAAATAAGTTGCTGTCTATTTGAGGAAAGTATAAATTACACCAAAAATGATTAAGAAACAGGTCAGAAATATGATGTGACTTAATAAAGTTAAAAAGAATGCTTTGGTTTTAGAAATGGTATTAAAAAACTGAATATTGGTCCAGAATATTAATACAACTCCCATCAGATAAGTCAAATTCATAAACTGCTGAACATGTTCCGTACCATTTAAGTATAACAATACAGGAAACAATAAAATTTGCATAAAAAGCCTTTGCGAAGCCTTAAAAGTATTCAGTACAAAGTATTCAACAAAATTGTAACCTTGTTTTCTAAAAGCGCAATAAGTGCCAATAGTAAAAATGGGAATATTAGCAATCGTGATCCACGAAAAATGTGTAGCCAGCCATTCATTGAACTCATTAAAATCTAATTTAGGATCTGTAGCGACCGGAAACATGTTAATGTGGAAATAATGATACAAAACACCATAAAATGTAGCTAAAACAACAACCAAGGACAATGGTTTAAAATGTTTGACACGTTTTCCTTCAATAAATTCTCTTATAGAATGTCCGGGTCTCGTAAATAATTCTTTTAAAGAATATGGTATTCCAATGTCAAAGTGTAGTAATCCATGCTGAATATCGTGCCACAAAAAATGCGCATTTATCTTATGCGTTTCGGCAGTTTGTCCGCAATTGTTACAGTAATTCCCCTGAAAAACATGCTTACAGTTTTTGCAAATTATTTCCATTCCTATGTTGTTTTGAATATTAACTTTTGCAATTTGAGTTTTTTTCGATTAAAATCTTATTTCTTTTAAATCCGTCAGGATACATAATTGCTAACAAGACAATAATAAGCAAAAAGTTATACTCTACGCCATTTCGTCCGCCACCAACAACAAACCAACCTTCCTGAAAATGTACCAGAATAATCCCCATAATCAGAACAAAAATGGTAACAAATCCAGCCAGTTTAATATACTTATTCAATATTAAAAGTACAGCAGCAACAATGTGCGATAATTTAATACTCCAGGCAATAGCAACACCAAAAGGAGCAAAGCCAATTTGATTGAGATATAAATTTCCAAAATCGTTAATTCCGTTATCAAAAATTCCAAAAATAGAATGAGTCAACAGGATAATTGCCACAGCAATTCTCAAAAGTAAAGTTCCGTTCATAGTTATTTTAGTGTTAGTTGAATTAAAAATAACAAAAAAACGCGTATTAAAGTATAATACGCGTTTTAAGTTTTATGACAAGTTTAATTTTAAACTTTTCCTAAAGTATACAATTGAGTCATTGTTGGCGTTAAACTTCCACCGGCTGGCTCTAAAGTAATTCCAAAAGCCTCAGCAGATTGTGTTTGATCAACAGCGAAGATTTTTTGTGAATTTGCATCAAAGTTATCCAGTAAACCAATACTTGTAGGCGTCAATACAGGACTTAATTTTAAAGCCCAAACCTGATAAACCATTCCTTTTGGAGGTTTTGGTAAACCTGCAGCATCAATATAAGTTGTTTTGGTATCTTTATTCCAATATACTTTCGCAAATGAATTTGGAGAAACTGCTTGTCCGCCAAGAGTTACACCAGTATTTTTGATATCTCTAACAATCGTCAAACTCTTCTCTGTTTGCTTATTTTGTTGATCTAAGAAAGCAAAATCTCTTTCGATTTTACTTTTTTCAGTTCCAACAGTAGCGATTTGTTCTTTTGTTTTTGTCAGTTCCAGAGTTTGATAACCCAGACCTAAAAGCAATAATACTGCAGCCGCCCAACCCACATATTGAGACCAGTTTGATGCTGGTTTCATGTCGACTACTTTGCCATGCTTCAGTTCTAAACGAGCTTTTATCTTCTCGAAATTTGCTACTGAGTGAAAAGGAGAGAAGCTCGAAGATAATGCCACAATAGCTTTTTCGATCGCTATAATTTCCTGATCCATTTCTGGATGTTTCTTTGCCATTTCGGCTATTTCTAAATTTTCAGCTTCGGTCAAAAGACCAAACACATAAAGTTCTAGAGTTCCTGATTCAATATATTCTTGTGCTTCCATTATATTTTCAAATAATTTCTTAAATCGTTAATACAGTTTCTGTTTTGCGTTTTGATAGTTCCCAATGGCATTGCCAATTCTTCTGAAGCTTCTTGTTGGGTATATCCTTTAAAAAATAACAAATCGATAATTTCAATACATTTTGGTTTTAATTTTTTTACAAATTCTTGTATACCAATCGTATCAATTTTATTAACGAGTTTGTTACTGTCGTCTAACAGATTTACGAAATTATCTGAGGAAAGGTTTTTTTGGCTGTTATTAAAATTTTTAGATCTCAGCTTATCGATCGAAGTATTCCTAGCTATATTAAGGATCCAGGTGTAAAATCGGCCCTTACTTTCATTATAAGAATCTATGTTTTTCCAGATTTTAACAAAAACTTCCTGTAAAACATCTTCAGCTTCTTCTCGGTTTTTTATAAGAACATTAATTACAGAGAACAAACTTTTAGAGTACATATCGTACAAATGGGTAAAAGCTCTTTCGTCTTTCTTGTAAATTAAAACTAGCAATTCTTCTTGACTCATAGATTTGGATTTTAAAGTTTAAACAAAAAATATTAAACATTATTTCATTACTTGAGATAAAGATAATTTATTTTTTCGTGAATTTTATATTTTTTTTAGTAGTCGTGCCCCTAGTAAAATAAGGGATTTGAAAAAAAGTTTATTTTTTTTTCATTTTTTTAAAACCAAAAGCAATCCAATTACGTAAATGCTATTATAACATAAAATGATTATTTAGAAAAATAGCAGAAAACGATAAAAAAAGCTTTTTATTTGATTACTAGAGCTTAATAAGGAGTTCTGAAAATACAAATTTTAACATTTGTTTAAAGTAGTTAACAAATTAAAATTTCAATAAATAATAACTAAATAGGATGAATAAGATAAATAGTTTAAAAATATTGATTGTTGGTTTAACAACGGTTCTCGCGCTTACCAATTTTGGAAAAGATGAACTTAGAAAAGAAAAAGCAACATCTTTTTATTTGATAACAAATTTTTCATTAGGAGAAAAAGATAAATTATAAAAGTAAATAATTAAAGATATGAAATAGTTGATGTCCTCGGACTTCCAGCCGAACGTTTTAAAAGAATTATATAAATGCTCGAAATTACACTCGTACACGAATTAGTAAACTAGTCAGATCCACGCCATTAAAAATAATAGTAATTGAGAATATTTTAGTTCCGTAGAAAGTTCATTATAACCGAGGCATCAACTATAATTTTAAAAATATTGCATTAGTGCAGAATAATAAATTCATGGTTTGATTTGTTTGTATGGGGGGAAGCCTAACGTCTGATTAACGTTAGGCTTCATTTTTTTAACTAATCTTTAATAAAAAATAATAAAGGCAAAGAGTTTCTGTATATAGATTTTAACTAATTTTATAAAAAAATCAACAATGAAAAAAATAGCATTTATAGCTTGTAGCGTGGTCTTTTTCCTGAGTTCTCAAGTTCAGGCACAAACAAGTAAAACTAAAGTATCTAAAACAGATAAAGTCATGACAAAAGAAACGATCTATCAATTTAAAGTAACCGATCTTTCAGGAGATCCATTTGATTTCGCATCTTTGAAAGGAAAGAAAATTTTGATCGTTAATACCGCTTCAAAATGTGGATTAACGCCTCAATACAAAGACCTTGAAGCTGTTTATAAAGAGTATAAAGACAAAGGTTTTGTAATTGTAGGTTTTCCTGCTAACAATTTTGCTTCTCAGGAACCGGGAACAAACAAAGAAATTGAAACGTTTTGCCAACAAAATTACGGAGTAACTTTCCCAATGATGGACAAAGTTTCTGTAAAAGGAGATGATATGTGTGAAGTTTACAAATTCCTTACTCAAAAATCTAAAAATGGTTTACAAGATTCTGAAGTTGAGTGGAATTTTCAAAAGTACTTAATCAACGAAAAAGGAGAATTGGTAAAAGTAATTAAACCTAAAACATTAGTAACAGAACCAGAAGTTATAAACTGGATCAAAAGCTAAATAAAACTTTTTAAATCAAAAAAATCCCCAAAATTTGAATTCTCAAATTTTGGGGATTTTTTTTAGGTTCAAAGAGGCAAAGGTTCAAAGGGACAGAGATTTTAAAGACTTTAGTCATTTATCCTTTATCCAAAAAAAAAAAAAAATCCGTCTTAATCCGTGTTTTCGCAATAGCGAATCCGTGTCATCCGCGTGCTAATATGCGCAAACCAATAAACGTTAAACCAATATAAGCTGCATAAAAACCAAATCCAGCCAATGATCAAATTTATAACCTACTTCACGAATTGTTCCCGTTGCGATAAATCCAAATTTCTCGTGAAAAGCGATACTTCCCGCATTATCAGCGTCAATCGCGCCAATCATAACATGAAAACCTTGTTCTTTTGCCAATCGAATTAATTCTGTCAGCAATTTAGAACCAATACCTTTTCCTATTACATTATCAACCACATATACAGAATGTTCTACCGTATATTGATAGCCAATTTTTTCGCGAAATTGCCCATAACTTCCAAAACCAACCACTTCGCCATCTAAATCAGCTACAACAATAGGTAGATTTTTTGCTTTTTTGTCTTCAAACCACTTTGTTTGAACATCAAGAGTCTGAACTTCATAACTATAATTTGATGTAGTATGCAAAATAGAATGATTTACAATTTCCAGAATTTTTTCAAGGTCGTTTGCGGTTGCAGGTCTAAGATTAAGGCTCATGGTTTTTAGTGCTGTTTTTTTTGCCACGAATTCACGAATTAGTTATGGAATTAATTCGTGAATTCGTGGCTATTCTTTTATTGTTATTTAGTATTAAGTTCTGCTAATAAAGTATCTACTTCCTTAGTGCTCCAGGTCATTTCAGTACAAATTTCCTTTGCATCTTTGGCATATTGCAAAGCTAGTTTTTTATCCTTTATTTTATTATAAAGTCTCGCTAATAGTAAGTTTCCATCGTAAGAATCATTTAATTCTAAAGAATGTTTCACCCAGAAAATAGATTTTTTCAAACTCTCAGTATCAGAAATATGCTTTAAATACGTTTGTCCAATATCTTTAAGGAAACTAGCATCATTCCAAACCAGTTTCTGAGTATCTTCAAGAGTTACTTTTTTATAAAATTGCCATTTTTCAGTTCTTTCCGCCAATGTCAAATCAAACTTGAAAACAAGAGAATCTGTTTTTTGCAATTTAATAGATTTTGCAATTTCGCGTTGTTTATAGTAATTTATAGTATCCAGATTATCAACATAAGGGCGAAGCAATTCCGTTACAATACTTTCTATTTTTCGATCTACACGATTTTGAGAAGCTACGGCCGCAAAATCTTTCTGATGTTTTAGAACATATTGAAATTCTCTTGATTTTATGTCTGTAACGCCATTTGCTATTACACGCCAGTTGGTTTCCGAAACTAATTGAGCGTCAGATTGAGTATTAAGATAAATATGAGTTGGAATCGACAAATCAGTTCTGTCTTTTCCTTTTTTCAAGGTATTCAAATATGCAAAAAACTTAGTTGAATTACTTGGATCAGCCAGAAATTCCTTTTCTAAATAAGGCAATTGCATTCTTGAATTCAAGGCATATTTTACTTCCGTCATAAATTCCGGCGTTTTCATTTCGCCTTTTAAAGCATATAAAAGCGTTTCGGTATTTGGATCAATAAACAAGAAAGTCGGCAAAGATTTAGTGTTATACTTGTCTTTAAGTGCAATTCCTTCTTCTTTTTCAATGTTTTTCCACGCACATACGTAGTTTTCTTTCAGGAAATCCATAACATTTGGATCACTAAGAACTTCTTTTTTCATTTGATTACAATGCGGACACCAATCTGCGTAAAGCATGACAAAAAGAGGTTTGTTCTGCAGTTTTGCAGTTTCTAAGGCAGTTTTGTATGGAGTATCATCCGGAACAAATTGATTTTGAGACTTTACAGTTTGTAACGACAAAAAAAGAAAGAGTATAGGTAGAAAACGCATATCGAGTTTATTTTAATCAAAAATTGGCTTCTACAAATATATTCCCTTTTTCTATAAACGCTCTTAATATCTTCCTATTTATAAGTTAAATCCAATGCGAAGTTTGTAACTTTGTACTATCAAAAAGGAAAACTTAGACATTAAGCTTTTCTTTAAAAAGTAATACACCATACGAATGATTTACCCCAAAATAGCGCTTGCTCAAAGCATTATCGAAATTTTTTCTGCAAAAGGAATCAAAAATATCATAATTTCTCCAGGTTCAAGAAACGCACCCTTAACAATAGGATTTGCTCAAAACTCAAACTTTAAATGTTACAGCATTGCTGACGAACGTTGCGCGGCTTTCTTTGCATTAGGAATCGCTCAGCAAACTAAACAACCAACTGCAATTGTTTGTACATCAGGATCTGCCTTATTAAATTATTATCCGGCTGTTGCCGAAGCATTTTACAGTCAGATTCCGTTAATTGTGGTTTCTGCCGATCGTCCGCATGATAAAATTGATATTGGAGACGGACAAACCATTCGTCAGGAAAATGTTTTTCAGAATCATTCTGTTTTCAATGCTAATTTAACCGAAGACGCTTCAATTGAAAATGATTTAAAGATCAATAAAGCCATAGAAACAGCAATTCTTCAAAAAGGTCCGGTTCATATCAATGCACCTTTTGAAGAACCTTTGTATGAGACAGTTGAAGAACTTTTGGTTCAATCGACAATTACACATTCTGAAGAAATTCTTGGAACGAAAATTATTGAAAATAACGAAGAAGTTATTTCAAAATGGAATTCAGCTACGAAAAAATTAATCTTAATTGGCGTAAACGAAGCAAATTCTATTGATCAAAGTATAATCGAAAATTTTGCAAACGATCCGTCGATTGTGGTTCTTACAGAAACGACTTCGAACTTGCATCATCCAAGTTTTGTGGCAAGTATCGATACTTTAATTACACCATTTGAAGATGTTGATTTTAAAGCATTTCAACCAGAAATATTAGTAACTTTTGGAGGAATGATTGTTTCTAAACGAATTAAAGCTTTTCTGCGAAAGTATCAGCCAAAAGAACATTGGCATATTGATACTTTACGTGCTTATGATACTTTTAATGCCTTGACAAATCATTTTGTAATGCAGCCAAATGATTTTTTCAAAGACTTACTTCCTAAAGCTAGTTTTGTTGAAAGTGATTATTTTTCGAAAATTGAGAAAATTTATGATTTAAGAAAAACTAGAAGAAAAGAATATCTTGAAAAAACTTCATTCTCAGATTTTAAAGCATTCGAAAAACTGATAGAATCTTTACCGAAAAACAGTCAATTACAAATTAGTAATAGTTCAGCAATTCGATATGCACAATTAATTGATATTGATCCATCAATAGAAGTTTTTTGTAATCGCGGAACAAGCGGAATCGACGGCAGTACATCAACCGCAATTGGCGCAGCTGTAGGAAACGAAAAGCAAAATATCTTTATAACCGGAGACATTAGTTTCTTGTATGACAGCAACGCTTTATGGAACTCTTATATTCCTGAAAATTTCAAAATTATTTTGATCAATAATGGAGGAGGGGGGATTTTCAGAATTTTACCAGGACATGAAGAAAAGCCTGTTTTTAACACCTATTTCGAAACATCTCATCATTTAACGGCTGAACATTTGGCCAAAATGTATAAGATGAATTATTTTACGGCATCAGATTCTGATTCTTTAGAGAAAAGTATAGAATCACTTTATAATAGTAATAATGCGCCAACTATTTTGGAAGTTTTTACGCCAACATTTGAAAATGATGTGATTCTAAAACAGTTTTTTAAAGAGTTAGTTTAAATTGTAATAAAAATAATGTTAATTTTTATGTATTGCTAAATATTTGTTTTAGATTTGAGGCTTGTAAAAGTAAGAAAAATCATTAAATAATAAATTATGAGCGCAAGAGAAGAATTAATTAAAAAGTATGCAGCTGATTTAAAAGATAAATGTGGCGTAACTCCAAACATGGATTTGCTGACAAAAGTGACTATTGGTTGCGGACCGTCAATATACAATGCAGATGCATCGACAGTTGCGGCAACTCAACATTCTGAAATAGATACAGTTAAAAATAATTTCCTGATTAAAAAATTAGGATTGCCAAATGGACCGAAATTAGAAGCAGCGATTCATGCAGTTCTTGAAAAATACGGACATGCAAATAAACATAAGTACAGAGCAGTAGTTTATTATCTATTGACAGTACATTTTAAAAAAGAAAGTGTTTACAATAAATAAAATTCTATTGTTACAGATACAAAAAGCACCGTTATTGGTGCTTTTTATATTTTCTGTTCTAACGAATTGGAACCGGAAAAACGGGTAAACTTGCATGACCTAACTCGTCTACAGCTTGTATAGCAAAAAAGTAGTTGTCTTTAGAATATGGTATTTCGGCTTTGGTATCTTTTACAAAAAACGTTTTTTCCCAATGCGAAGAAGCTGTTTCTCTCATTAAAATCTGATAACCATAAGGCGTTTTTCCTTCCGGAGCTGTCCAGGAGAATGCAGATGAATTAGAAAGATTTTTAACTTCGATTCCTACATTTACTGGCGCTTTTGGTGACCATGCTAAATTGGCCAGAGTCACTAAATTAGAACAAGTGTTTTTTCTTAAATACTCAAAATCCATAAATTCAACTAAATCACCGTATTTAATACCGTTTTCAGTCCTTAAATCCTGATGTTGGTGATCGAAATTCTCATTCATTTCACAAAAACGAACTGCTGTAAAGCCATTTTGACTAAACGGAGTATGATCGCCACCACGTAAAAAACGATCGTTTCTATATACTAATTTTACTTTTAATTGATCTACGTATTGCTCTGTAACCGTTTTAATGTAACGCGCCAATAATCTCGACGGACTATCATTTTCGCGACTTGTTGCTTTACGCATTTTTGCTTCGTCTTCGGTTTCTAAAAACGGAATCGTTTCACTAAAAACCCTAATCTGCGTATTGTCTCTTAAATTAGTTCCGCTCGATAAACTATTACCAATCATATCATTATTAAGCATTGCCATGATATTCCAGTTTGATTCTTTTGCAGTTTCAGCAAGATGGCGAGCACCAATAAGCCCTTGTTCTTCACCAACTACAGCTACAAAAATAATAGTTGCAGAGAAAGATCTTTTACTCATTACTCTTGCCAATTCCATTACAGCCGAAACTCCAGAAGCGTCATCATTGGCGCCAGGAGCATCAGATTTTATATTCATAATATCAGAAACCCTCGAATCAAGATGTCCGCTTATAATAAGAATACGATTATCAGTTGGGTCAGTTCCTTTAAGAGTCGCCATTACATTCCCAAGTTTACTGTCTTTGTTGATTCGTTTTCCGTCTGCTTTAACTTCAAAATAATCAATTGCAGCGGTTAATCTTCCGCCAGATTCCAAAGCATATTTATCAAATTCAGATTTTACCCATTGTTGTGCAGCGCCAATTCCTTTGGTTTTACTTTTAGTATCACTTAAAGTATGTCGTGTACCGAAAGAAACTAGCTTTCGAACAGTAGCTTCAAGGTTTTCGGCTTTAATTTCGGTAATCATTTTTTTTATTTCAGGATCTTCTGCAACTTGAGAAAAGGTAATTTGCGTAAAAAACAGAAAAGCAAATACAGCATAAAAAAAGGTCTTTTTCATTGATTTGGGATTAATTTAGATTCTCAAATTTACTTAAAAAAAGCAGAAACCTTAAAAAGATGTTTTAGCTGATTTTATCTAAAACTTTTTTCGTTGTACCATTTTCAAACTTCGTACATTTGTACCTTAGAAACTCAGCTGCTTTACAGCTTAGAACCGCAAGAATATGATTGAAATAGGAAAATACAATACCCTTACTATACTACGTGACACCAAAGTTGGTTTATTTTTAGGAAATCCTGAAAAAGATCCTGAAGGAATTCACGACATTTTATTACCAAACAAATACGTTCCAAATGAATTTGAAATAGGCGAGGAGCTTATTGTTTTTGTTTATTTGGACCACGAACAACGTCCGGTTGCAACAACGCTGGAACCTTATATTTTATTGAATGAATTTTCACTTTTAAGAGTAAATTACATCAATCAGGTTGGTGCATTTATGGACTGGGGAATGGAAAAAGACATTCTTGTTCCGTTTAAAGAGCAAGCGCGTCCAATGGAAAAAGGAAAACGTTATTTAGTTTACCTTTATATGGATGAAAAAACCAATCGTTTGGTCGCTTCAAGTAAATTGAATCAATTTTTAAGCAATGAAAATTTAACGGTTGAAAAAGGAGAAGAAGTTGATTTGATCGTTTCACATATCACCGAATTAGGAATCAATGTAATCATCAATGAACAACACAAAGGATTGTTGTACAAAGACGAAGTTTATGACGATGCGATAAGAACCGGAGACAGAATGCGTGGTTTTATCAAAAACATTCGTCCTGATAATAAAATAGATGTTGCATTGCAAGTGCAAGGTTATCAAAGTATTGAGCCAAATGCAGAAAAGATTTTAGATGAATTAAGAGCCAATCGTGGTTTTTTACGTCTAAATGACGCTTCGCATCCGGAAGACATTAAAACAGTACTGAAAATGAGTAAAAAAACCTTTAAAAAAGCAATTGGAGCTTTATATAAAGATAAACTCATCGAAATCAAAGAAGACGGAATTTATCTGGTAAAAGAGGATTAGTTTACATAAATTTTCAATATTTTTAAATTCCAAATTCCAATATGAAACGTACATATTGGAATTTGGAATTTTTATTTTGGAATTTATTTACCAAAATATTTATAACAAGAAAGGCTGCTCATTACAAGCAGCCTTTCCCTTTTTATTCTAGTTTTAAAAAAAATTGTAATTAAAAAAAAACAGAAATAAAATAAATTCGAATCCATTCAAAAAATAATAGCTTTAAAAATTTTAGAAATTACTTCCTGAAACGGTATGTCTTTAAACAATATATACATTCATATTAAAAGCAAAAATTTAAGTTCACGGCTAGTCCATTTGGTTTGATAAAATAACTTATAGAAAGTTTTAGTTAGCATTTTTTCCTCTTTTCGTAATCAATTTTATACTAATTACTAAACAATTCTAGCGTTTAACCTTAGGTGTTACTATTTCCTTTTTGAAGTTTCAACAAACGAATAAATCATTTGCCCATTAATCACAGGTTTATGAATAAAAACCGTAAAAAAATGAGCGACAAATTTTTTAAATTTTCTCAAAAAAATCATTTTTTAGGTTAATAAATCAGTGAAAGAAAATCAATCTTATACCAATGAAATAAAATGTATCTCATTGATTTCTAGGGTGTAAAATTAAATATTATTTTTTAAAACTAGTGTTAAAAAATGTTATTTTTTGTAAGTAAATCCTAATTGTTAACATTCAAAGTAATTTTAGCACAGACTTAAAGTAATTTGAGTAGGTAAAAATATAAAAATGCTTTATTTTTACACTATAATTATTTAAAATAAAACAAATAGAAATGGATTGGATCACTGCCAGAGAATTTGAAGATATAACCTATAAAAAATGTAACGGAGTTGCCAGAATTGCCTTTAACAGACCAAATGTTAGAAATGCATTCCGTCCAAAAACAACCTCAGAATTATACCAGGCTTTTTATGACGCTCAGGAAGACACCTCAATTGGCGTTGTTTTACTTTCTGCCGAAGGTCCATCGACTAAAGATGGCGTATATTCTTTTTGCAGCGGAGGAGATCAAAATGCACGTGGACACCAAGGATATGTTGGTGAAGACGGGCAACATCGTTTGAATATCCTTGAAGTTCAGCGACTAATTCGTTTTATGCCAAAAGTTGTTATTGCAGTTGTTCCGGGTTGGGCAGTTGGTGGCGGACACAGTTTGCACGTAGTTTGTGATATGACTTTGGCAAGTAAAGAACATGCAATTTTCAAACAAACAGATGCCGATGTAACTAGTTTTGATGGTGGTTACGGATCAGCTTATCTGGCTAAAATGGTTGGACAGAAAAAAGCACGTGAAATTTTCTTTTTAGGTAGAAATTATTCTGCTCAGGAAGCTATGGATATGGGAATGGTAAATGCCGTAATTCCGCATGACGAGCTAGAAGATACAGCTTATGAATGGGCACAGGAAATTCTGCAAAAATCACCAACTTCTATAAAAATGCTAAAATTCGCCATGAATTTAACAGACGACGGAATGGTTGGACAGCAAGTTTTTGCCGGAGAAGCTACACGTCTTGCCTATATGACAGAAGAAGCCAAAGAAGGAAGAAATGCTTTCTTAGAAAAAAGAAAACCAAATTTTGGCGAAAACAAATGGCTTCCATAAAAGTTGAAAAAATGTTTCAGGTTTCAGGTTTCAAGTTGTGAAACCCAGAACTTGAAACCTGAAACTTGAAACAAAAAAAACAATACAAAACAAAATAGAAAGAATGAAACATTGGATTGAAGCCGCACGTTTGCGCACATTACCTTTATCAGTTTCGGGGATTATAGTAGGAAGTATTTATGCTTTATCAAACCCAACAGAAACCATCAATACACCAACAGAAGTATTCAGCTGGAAAATCTTTGGTTTTGCACTACTAACAACATTAGGTTTACAGGTTTTATCCAATTTTGCAAACGATTATGGAGACGGAGTAAAAGGCACTGATAATGCTGACAGAGTTGGTCCGCAAAGAGCAATTCAAAGTGGTGTTATTACGCCTCAGGCCATGAAAAAAGCAATTATAATTACGTCTATATTAACGTTATTATCAGCTATTATCCTGATTTATTTTGCTTTTGGAGAGACTAATTTCGGATATTCAATCTTTTTCTTATTACTTGGAATTGCAGCAATTGTTTCAGCAATTCGTTACACAGTAGGAAACTCAGCTTACGGATACAGAGGATTTGGAGACTTATTCGTTTTCATATTCTTTGGGCTTGTAAGCACATTGGGTGTGAACTTTTTATATTCAAAAGAAGTAGATCCGCTTTTAATCTTACCGGCAATTTCTATCGGATTATTAAGCGTTGGTGTTTTAAACCTGAACAATATGCGCGATGAAGAATCAGACAGAAAATCAGGAAAAAATACAATCGTAGTTAAAATTGGCGGAGCAAAAGCAAAGATTTATCATTTTACATTGATTATTACCGCGATGCTTTTGGTAGTTATTTTTGCTTTTTTAAGCGATTATAATTTCGATCAATATTTGTTTTTATTGGCTTACATACCTTTAACTAAACATTTAATTACCGTTTATAAAAACCAAAACCCTAAGCTTTTAGATCCAGAATTAAAAAAACTGGCGCTTAGTACATTTTTACTTTCAATACTATTAACAGTTTGTATGATATCATTGATTTCAGACATTATTGTTAATCTCTTTTTAGGAGGTAGATAAAATTAAGTTTCAACTTTAAAACTTTATAAAAATGAAAATCACATTTTACGGACACGCCTCTTTAGGCATTGAAGTTGGAGGAAAACATATTATTGTTGATCCTTTCATTACAGGAAATCCACACGCATCAGCAATCGACATAAATACCTTAAAAGCAGATTATATTTTGCTTACACATGCACATGGCGATCACGTTCTGGATGTTGAAGCGATTGCAAAACGCACCAATGCAACGATCGTTTCTGGTGCCGAAATCACAAGTTATTACGCTCAAAGAGAATTCAAAGCGCATCCAATGAATCACGGAGGAAGCTGGCAATTTGACTTCGGAAAAGTAAAATATGTAAGCGCAATTCACTCAAGTTCATTCCCTGACGGAACTTATGGCGGAAATCCTGGAGGTTTCGTAATCGAAGGCGAGCACAAAAACATCTATATTGCGGGAGATACTGCATTGACAATGGACATGAAACTGATTCCGATGCGTACAAAACTGGATTTAGCAATACTTCCAATCGGAAATAATTTTACAATGGATGTTGAAGACGCTATCATTGCTTCAGACTTTGTAGAATGCGACAAAATTTTAGGATATCACTTCGATACTTTTGGTTACATCAAAATCGATCACGAAGAAGCAATCCGTAAATTCTTTGATAAAGGAAAAGATTTAATGCTTCTTGAAATCGGAGAATCAATAGAACTATAATTCTTTAATGAAAGCAATAATTCTATTTTTGGAATTTGGATTTTAAAAATTGGAATTTCGAATTTTAGGAGCTAATCCCGCTTTCGGCTATATCTTTTTTGAGACAAAGAAAAATTGTCTCAAAAAAGGATACCGCCTCTATCGGGGCTAAAAACACCTTTACGTTTATAAAAATGGACGAAATTAAATTTATTTGTGAGTGTTGCGGAGAAGAGCATGTTAGCTGGCCCGCACTTACGTACAATTCCCCAAATAGCTATCATAATCTTTCCGATCAGGAAAAAGAGGAAATAGCAGTAATCGATCAGGACTTTTGTGTTATAAAATATTCAGATCAGGAAATAAATCGCTTTATCAGGTGCGTTTTAATTCAAAAAGTTAACGACCATTGCGAAGATTTAGAATATGGTTTCTGGGTTTCCTTAAGTGAAACAAGTTTTAAGGATTATCTTGAAAACTTTGACAATGAAAATCATGAAACACAATATTTTGGATGGCTTTCCAATTATATTTCACAATATCAATTCTCAAATAGTATCCCAACAACAGTTGTTACCAAAAGCGGTAACGACAGACCCGAAATTTTTCCGCATCAAGATTTTGACCACCCTTTTGTAAAAGATTATTACGAAGGAATCACAAAAGAAGAAGCTGAAAAAAGAATTAGGGAAATGTTAAAAAATTAGGCCTGAAATTTGTATAAGACATTTAAACTAAATTTTATAAAATGAATTTAAAAAAAGTTGCCCTGTTTCTTTTAATTGCAGTTTCTTATAGTTCACATGCCCAAAAAGACGGTTATTGGGATAAAGAACGCGCCACTACAAAAGAAATTATAGTTTCTGCCCGCGACCGAATTCTTCTTAAAACTGAAGATTTACCCGTTGGAACCACTGAAATTGTATATAGAATCACACTTTTGGACGAAAACCAACAAATGACAAATAGTTTAGTTTCAGTACTAAAAGCAATTCCGGACCCAACCGGAATCAGTCAGGGTTCAGCCGGAGCAGTTTTTTTAATGTCAAAAATTTCAGGTGACGATACGTGTTCATATGCACTTTTTACGTCAAGTGATAGTGCTAAAAAGTATGTCGATGACGGAAAAACAGATAAAGCATGTTTTGCTCAGGAAGAACCTTTAAGCAAAGATGCAAAGCGATTATCACTTGACAAATCATCTTGTCTGGGAGATAATATAAGTACAATTTGGTTTGGTTTCCATAGCAAAAACTGGTTATTAAACCAGAAAATAGTTTTGGAAGTTGTGCCTTGGGTAGACACAAAATTAAATCGTGGTTGGAATCAAGACAACAAAAACGAAATCATAAGTCTTTGTAAAACATCGACAATGGCACAAAAAATGGCCAATTCTGATGATTTCTGCGTTTGTATTCTGGATAAAATCATGAAACAATATCGCTACACAGAATTTCAGAAGTTATTAGCAATCGAAAAAACTAAGGCTTACAAAGATTTCGGGAACACGTGTTATAAAGATGCCGATATTTCTAAAAATGTTTTTAATGATTTAAGAACCCAGATCGCATCATTAATAAAAGCTCAAAAATACAATGAAGCAATCCCGAAATTAAACACAATTATAAACGACGGAAAAGCAACTGCAGTAGATTATAGTTCTATTGGATATTGCTATATTTTGACTAAACAATACGCAAAAGCAATCAAATTTCTAAAAGAAGGCGAGAAACTAGACGATACAGAATTATTGGTAAAATTAAATTTAGCGCACGTTTATTTGGTAAATGACGAATATAGCGAAGCGAAAGCCATCTATAAAAAATACCAGACTCAAAACGTTACAGATAGTTTGAGCTGGAAAGAAAAAACTAAACAAGATTTCACCGTTTTCCAAAAAGCAGGTTTACCATCAAAAGACTTTGAAAAAGTTTTAAATCTTTATAATTAAGTTGCTAAGATGCTGAGATACTTAGTTTTTCAACATCTCAGAACCTTAGCACCTTAGTATCTCAGAATCTTATAAAAAATGAAAGCAACTTACCATAAATACATGCTCGAGTTTAAGCGTCCTTCAGGAACTTCACGTGGCATTATGACCGAGAAAGAAACCTGGTTTATTGTTCTTGAAGAGAATGGTAAAAAAGGAATAGGCGAGTGCGGAATACTTCGAGGGTTGAGTGCAGACGATCGAGATGATTATGAAGAAAAGCTGCAATGGGCTTGCCAGAATATCCATTTGGGAGAAACAGCGCTTTGGGAAGCTTTATTAGAATTTCCTTCCATACAATTTGGAATTGAAATGGCTTTTTTATCACTTAAAAGTGAAAATCCGTATGTATTATTTCCATCCGATTTTACAAATAATTCAAAATCTATTGTTATAAATGGTTTAGTTTGGATGGGAGAAGCTTCTTTCATGAAAGAGCAAATCGAAGAAAAAATAGCCCAAGGTTTCAAGTGTGTCAAACTTAAGATTGGCGCTATAGATTTTGAAAAAGAGCTTGAACTATTACACTTTATCAGAAGTCATTTTTCTGCCGAAGAAATAGAAATTCGTGTAGATGCGAATGGAGCTTTTCCTTTAAATGAAGCTTTAAATAAACTGGAACAACTTAATAAATTCCAATTACATAGTATTGAACAGCCAATTAAAAAAGGAAACATTGAAGCAATGGCTAATTTGTGTAAAAACACTCCGTTTCCAATTGCGTTGGATGAAGAATTAATTGGTGTATTTTCATTAGAAGAAAAAGAAAAATTATTGATTGAAATCAAACCACAATATATAATATTAAAGCCCAGTTTTATTGGCGGATTTAGAGGAACTTTGGAATGGATAAATTTAGCAAATCAATATAATATAGGTTGGTGGATTACATCTGCCTTAGAAAGCAATATTGGATTAAATGCAATCGCACAATGGACTTTTCTACAAAATTCAGAAATGCCGCAAGGTTTAGGAACCGGAGCACTTTATACCAATAATTTTGATTGCCCGCTTGAAGTTTCACAAGGACAATTGTGGTATAATAAAACTAAAAACTGGGATTCTTCTTTTCTGGAAAAAGCATAAAAAAACTGGCCGTAAAGCCAGTTTTCAGGGTTATTTTGATCGTGGTCTTATTCTTTTCCGCCATCAAGCGCATCTTGCCAGTCTTTAAGTTCCTGCCATTTACCTTCATAAGCAAGTAAAGCTTGTTTTGCCCAGGTTCCAGGATTGTGAATTGCATAATTTTCACCGCCGCCATCTAAAATAGATTGAAGTTTTTCAGTAGAAGCCTGAGAAAGTTCATACCAGGTTTTTATTCCGGCATCATTAAATAAAGCTTCGATTTTTGGTCCGATTCCTTCAACAATTTTTAAATCGTTCTCTTTTATTTTTTTACCATAAACAGTTGCTGCTAATGCGCTGTCAAAAAGTATTGTTGGCGCTGCTGTAGCGGCAAATGATTGTACAGATGGAGCTATTTTAGCTTTAGCTGCCAAATCAGCCTCCAATGAAGCAATTTTAGCTGTTGAATTTCGTGTATTTGCTTTACAAGCATCTAAATCTGCTTGTAGTGACAAGGCAAGAGAATCATCTCCTTTAGAATTCATTTTTCCTAGTAAGTAACCTAAAATTCCACAGATTAATCCCACTAGCGCAGGTATTAAGATACAAGGTATATTCATAATAGTATATTTTGATTAATTATTTGATTGTAATTACGGTTCTTCTGTTGTTTGCTTTTCCCTGAGCAGTTGTATTTTCACCAACCGGCTCATCAGGACCTTTTGATTCTGTTGTAATGCGGGAAGCGTCGATACCGTTTTTCGATAAATATTTTTTAGAAAATTCAGCACGTTTTTGTCCAAGAACAACATTCGAATCATGATTTCCAACATTATCACTATGTCCAACTATTAAAACAACCGCTTCTTTTACATGTCCGGTATATTTTACAATAGCAGCTACTTTTAATTTTTCGACAGAACTTAGATTATCGCTGGATTTATTGGTATTAAAGTGTAAAACCAAAGGATCTGCATTGATTGAATCCTTCAAAGCAGTCCATTCATCACTTACAACAGCCGTTGTATCAATAGCTTCAAACTTGTATTCAGCGGGTCCTAAAAGAGTATCAGCACTCGTTTTCCATTTATCAATAACTTCACCTTTCGTGTCAAATTGAGCCGCCGGTAAACCTTTAGAAACAAAGTAATTTTTAATATCGTTCGCCCTCGCTAAACCAAGATTTTCAAAAGTAGTAGTATTGGTTTCATCAGAGGTCGCGTAACCCGTTATCGTAACTTTTTGCTTCGCATTTGTAGCTAAAAATGTTTTAAGATTCTCAATTCCAACATTTACAGAATCACTTACTGGCGTAATTAATGCCGAACTGTTTTTCAGGAATTTAAGATTGTCATTTGTATGATAGTCAATTCCTGTACCGCTAAGAACAAAAGGAACAAAATTGTCGTCCTTGACTATTACATCAGTAACCTTTTCAGTATCAACTGGTGGCGTTTCTACATTGCAATTACAACAAAATTTGAGATACAAAAATGTACCTAATACGATGGTTATTACAATGCCTAATAGGTAAAGTGCTTTTTTAGACATAAAAAATTGATTTAAAGTTCTATCAAATTTAGTAAATAAAAGCTTATATAGCTGTTTATCAATAAGTTATTTTTGTATTAAAATAAGGTATTTCTTAATATTTTATTTTGCAGTTTTAAAACAGAAAAATGTCATAAAAGATGAAGTTTAAAGAATCTGATTGTTTTAATGAAATTGAGTAACTTGCATAATAAATTAATTTAAACACAAAATGCTCGAAATAGAAAGAAAGTTTCTTGTAAAATCAGATGATTTTAAAGAACAAGCTTTTACCCAAAATAGAATAGCTCAGGGATATTTAAGTTCGGTACCAGAAAGAACTGTCAGAGTTAGAATTAAAGGTGAAAGAGGATTCATAACTATAAAAGGAATAGGGCAGCACGGAGGAATGTCTCGTTTTGAATGGGAAAATGAAATTCCGCTTGGCGAAGCATTGGAATTACTTAAATTATGCGAAAAAGGCAAGATCGAAAAAACTCGTTTTGAAGTAAAATCAGGAAAGCATACCATTGAAATTGATGAGTTTTATGGTGAAAATGAAGGTTTAGTAATGGCCGAAATCGAGTTGGAATCTGAAACAGAATCTTTTGAAAAACCGGATTGGTTGGGAGAAGAAGTTACAAATGATCCAAGATATTATAATGCTTATTTGAGTAAAAATCCTTTTAAATACTGGGAGAAATAAAGTTATGAAAGAATATGATTTGATCATTGTTGGCGGCGGTCCAATTGGACTGGCTTGCGCAATTGAAGCTCAAAAGAAAAATCTAAATTATTTAATTATTGAAAAAGGAGCTATTGTAAATAGTATTTTCAATTATCCTTTGTATATGACTTTTTTCTCGACTGCAGAGAGACTTGAAATTGGCGATATACCATTTAATTGCTTAGCGCCAAAACCCGGACGTCAGGAAGCTTTAGAATACTACAGAAACATTCATCGTTATTTTAATTTTTCAATTCATTTATTTGAAAAAGTAACAGAAGTACAAAAACAAGAAAACGGTTCCTTTAATATCATAACGGATAAAGCTTTGTACGAAGCAAAAAATGTGGTGATTGCAACAGGTTTTTATGATATTCCGATTCTGATGAATGCAAAAGGCGAGGAGTTGCCAAAAGTCAGACATTATTATAAAGAAGCGCATGAATATGCTTTTCGAAATGTTCTTGTTGTTGGCGCCAATAATTCATCTGTTGATGCCGCTTTAGAATGTTGGCGAAAAGGAGCGAATGTTACGATGGTAATTCGTAAGAATGAAATAAACAACAGGGTTAAATATTGGGTAAAACCAGATATCGAAAACCGAATTGCTGAAGGAAGTATCAAAGCTTATTTTGAATCGAATATTACTGAAATTCGAGAAAATGAGGTCGAAATTGAAACTCCAAATGGAAAAGTTACTATAGAAAATGATTTTGTTCTGGCGTTAACCGGATATAAACCTGATTTAACTTTTCTTAAAAAAATGGGAATTAAACTATCTGAAGATGAGCTAAAAACTCCAACTTACAATCCGGAAACAATGGAAACAAACGTTGACGGATTATTTCTTGCCGGAGTTGTTTGTGGCGGAATGCATACTCACAAATGGTTTATCGAAAATTCACGTATTCATGCAAATATGATTGTAGATTATATTACTTCTAAGTAATAAATGTTTGCCACAGATTAAAAGATTTAAATGATTAATCCTGTAAATCCTTTAATCTGTGGCAAACAAATATTATGAACTACAAGAAAGCATTGAACAACCAACTTTAGATCGTGCCCAATCTGGTCGTTTTGCAAACCATTTTTCATATTCCGGTTGTTCATCATATGGCTTTTGCAATAACAGATATAACTCGTTTATCAAAGAATAATCACCTTGATCTGCTGCATCAATAGCCAATTGAGACATATAATTCCTCAAAACATATTTTGGATTAATTGCATTCATTTTCTCTGAACGTTCTTGATCAGAAAGTTTTTCTGTATTTAATCTTTCGATATAAATTGTAAACCATTTTTTCCAGGAACCTAATATTTCACCGGAAATTTGCTCAGGAATATAAAAAGAATCCTGAATTTTTTCGATTGCTTTTTCAGCAGAATCTGACTTTTGAACCTTACTTAAATTTCTAAAAAAGATAGTCATATCAGTTTCAGATAATTGCAGAGTAGTTTCTAGAGAATCAATTAATTCATTGTCAGTTTTACTCGAAGTAAATAATCCTAGTTTACTTAGAAACATGATTTTATAATCCGAATTAAAATCTGTAATGAAAGACTCTAATATATCTTCTAATGGTTTAGCTTCATTAATTAACGGATAAATTGCGTTTGCCAATTGATACAAATTCCATTGCGCAATTTGAGGTTGATTCCCAAAACGATATCTTCTATTTTGACTGTCTGTTGTATTTGGAGTCCAATTTGGGTCATAATTTTCTAACCAGCCATAAGGTCCGTAATCAATCGTGATTCCGTGAATTGACATATTATCGGTATTCATCACGCCATGTACAAAACCTACACGTTGCCAATGCAAAATCATTTCACGTGTTTTATCTGCAACGGTTTTAAAGAATTGCAAATATTGTTCTTTTGGTTCTCCTTTTATTTCAGGAAAATAATGCTTGATATTATAATCAACAAACTGTTTTAGATTTTTGAGTTCATTTCGAGCTGTTAACATTTCGAAACTTCCAAAACGAATAAACGATGGCGCAACACGACAAACGATAGCACCTTTTTCATACGCCGGATTTCCGTTATATAGAATATCACGCAAAACTTCGTCTCCGGATAACATTAGCGAAAGCGATCGGGTAGTGGGAACTCCCAAATAATACATTGCTTCGGCACATAAATATTCTCTAACAGAAGATCGCAAAACCGCCAAACCATCTGCCGTTCTGGAGTATGGAGTTTTTCCGGCACCTTTTAACTGAAGTGTGAAAAACTCATTTTTATTTTCTACTTCGGTCAAATTAATGGCTCGACCATCACCAAGTTGTCCTGCCCAATTTCCAAATTGATGTCCTGCATAACACATTGCATAAGGGCGCGTTTCAGGAAGAATTTCTTTCCCTGAAAAAGTATTCAAAAAAGCTTCAGATTGAATTTCATCAGCCGTAATACCAACCAATTCTGCAACTTCCTGAGAAGCATGAATCAATTTAGGATTTGATGGTTTTGTTGGATTTACATAAGAAAAAAGCGCATTAGAAACCTGACGAACTTCATTTACTTCGTTTGGATCTGCAGGTAATACAGCAGTAAATCTGTTATTTATTTTTAAATTTTTCATTAGAGTTTTTTTCATAAACATTTAAATGCTTATTTTTTTTTACCATTAAGAGATTAAGTTATATTAAGCTTGCTTTCTTAATATAACTTAATCTCTTAATGGTTTATTTCAAAATAAAATGTTTTAGTCAATTAATTTATCGGCGTACATTTTTTTCAATTTCTGTACTTTCGGATCAATTACAATCTGGCAATAACGTGCATCCTGATTGTTATTGTAATAATTTTGATGATCTTCTTCGGCATTATAAAATACTTCAAAAGTTTTTAATTCAGTTACAATTGGATCTTCGTAAAACTGCTTAACTTCTTCAAGAACTTGTTCTGCAATCACTTTTTGTTCTGCGTCATGATATAAAATAATTGAACGATATTGTGTTCCAACATCAGCTCCTTGACGATTTAAAGTTGTTGGATCGTGACTTGTCATAAATATAAAAATCAAATCGTGATATGAAATTATGTCAGGATTAAAAGTTACTTCTATGACTTCTGCATGACCGGTTCTGCCTGTGCAAACTTCCCGATATGGAGGATTTTTAATAAAACCTCCTGAATAACCCGATTTTAAAGATTCTACACCTTTTAAACGCTGAATTACAGCTTCTATACACCAAAAACATCCACCACCAAAAGTGGCTACTTGTAAGTTTTTCATAAAACACTTCTCCTTAAGTTCTATTGCCCCATTAATCCGATAGAATATTATGACAAATTATCAATAAAAAGGTAATTTATATAAATATACTAATCAGTTGTGTAATGTTTGAAGTTTACAATTGATAAATTCGCAATTCTATAAAAAAGCAATATATTTGCAATCAAACTCAGGCACACTAATGAATAGCAAAAATAATACCATCACTCTTGAGACTTATTTTCAGGATTTTAGACAGCATATTGTTGGGATTGGACAGGAATTTGACTCTCCATATGGCAGAAAAAAAATCGTTTACACGGACTGGACTGCCAGCGGACGCTTGTATCGCCCTATTGAAGAGAAACTTTTGAATGAATTTGGACCTTTTGTTGCCAATACTCACACAGAAACAACTGTGTCAGGTACTGCCATGACAAAAGCGTATCATCACGCAAGAAACATCATAAAACGTCATGCTAATGCCAATAATGATGATGTTTTGATTAATGACGGTACTGGAATGACTGGCGTTATCAATAAATTTCAACGTATTTTAGGTTTAAAAATCCCAGAAAACTTGAAAGATTGTACCATAGTTCCTGCTGAAAAACGTCCTGTTGTTTTCATTTCTCATATGGAACATCATTCTAATCAAACTTCCTGGTTAGAAACTATTGCTGATGTTGAAATTATTCCATCTTGCGAAAAAGGACTTTTTTGTTTGGATAATTTGGGTTTATTGCTTGAAAAATACGCTGACAGAACGATAAAAATTGCTTCTATAACTTCATGTTCAAATGTTACGGGTTTAAAAACTCCGTTTCACGAAGCTGCCAAATTAATGCACCAACATAATGGAGTTTGTTTTGTAGATTTCGCTTGTTCAGGACCTTATGTAGAGATCGACATGCATCCTGCAGATCCTGAAGCTTATTTAGATGCTATTTTCTTTTCTCCACATAAATTTTTAGGAGGCCCTGGAACTTCAGGAGTTTTGATTTTTAATAAAAAACTATACAATAATATGATTCCTGATTGTCCTGGCGGAGGAACAGTAAGCTGGACAAATCCTTGGGGCGAACATAAATATATTGATAATATCGAGGATCGCGAAGATGGCGGAACTCCTGGTTTCTTGCAAGTTATTAAAACTGCATTGGCAATTGAGCTTAAGGAAGAAATGGGAATCGAGAACATTTTGCAACGCGAACACGAGATTGTTGATTTTGTTTTTAATGAATTAGATCCAGTTGAGAATATTAAAATTTTGGCCGGTCAACATAAAAATCGTTTGGGTGTAATTTCATTTTTTATTGAAGATCTTCACTTTAATTTAGGTGTAAAATTGCTGAATGATAAATTCGGGATTCAAACGAGAGGCGGATGCAGTTGTGCCGGAACTTACGGACACTTTTTGCTGCATGTAGATCAGGAAACTTCGAATAAATTGGTTAATGAAATTACGATTGGTGATTTAATCAAAAAACCGGGATGGATTAGAATGTCTATTCACCCAACAACTACTGATAAAGAAATCGCTTACGTTTGTGAAAGTATTAAAGATTTAGCTAAAAATCATAAATCATGGGCTTTAGACTATTATTATAATAAAAAAACAAACGAATTTATTCATAAAAATGCTAATTCGTTTGAGGATGAATTGGTTGCAGGATGGTTTAAATCATAGCGTTATTTTACCGCAAAGTTCGCTAAGTTTTTTCGCGAAGGACACTAAGCTTATTGTGTTTACTTTATCTTTTTAAAGTTGGCAAAGTAAACCCGACAGGTTTTAAAAACCTGTCGGGTTTGTTGGTTTTTGAAATTAACCATAAACACTTTCGCAAAGCAATAATTGATAAAGCTTTGCGAACTTTGCGTTTTTATAAAATCTAGAACATTATTAAAAAAACTTAGTGAACTTTGCGGTAAAATTAATCGGTTTCAATTTGGAAATTCAACCATAAAGAGTTTTCAGTTTCTTGTTTTTTTCTAATCTTTGTTAAAACTTGTATAATGATAATCTTTAAAGATTTTGAGTCGTTTAACGAATATGTTGGATTAAAAAAGCCAATCGATAATGATATCGATATTGGTTATTATGATTCTCCAAATATGCGATCAGAATCTGAACCTGTTAAAGCTGATTTCTATCGTATTTCTATCAAAATTAATTATACAGACAAATCTCTGCTTGTTCCAAAACCTATAACGGCAATCTTTTTCAGCAGTCCGGATATGGTAAATGGATGGAACGTTGAACCAAATTATACAGGAATGTATGTGCAGCTTTCTAAAAAGATAATAGACGAAAACAGGTTTTTATTTAAAACTTATTTGGATTACGGACAGCATGAAGCCTTATATTTAACTGAAAGTGAAGTAGAAGAAATAAATACACTTTTTGGTTTAATGTATAAGTACTATAAAAGCGAAAAACAAGATTTTGGTGTTTTACTTTCTTATGCAAATGTGTTGATTTCTGTAATTGAAGCTTTTTATAACAGACAATTTTCTACAAATCCAAAGCAGTACAATCGGATTGTGACTGACTTTCAACAAAGCTTAAAAGATTACTATAATCAGCCTGTGAAACAACTTCCTAATGTTCAGTATTTTGCTGATAAATTGGATTTGACGCCAAATTATTTAGGAGATATTATTAAGCATTTTACAAATAAATCGGCTCTGGAGAATATTCATGAATTTGTAATCAAAAAAGCAAAGGATTTATTAGAAAAAAATGACTCGATGAATAATACTCAAGTTGCTTATGAACTAGGTTTTGAGTATCCGAATTATTTTTCTAAGTTTTTCAAGAAGCAAGTCAATTTAACTCCAAAAGAATATCGGGAACAAATAAAAAATATGAATCTTTAATATTTTCAAAGCACTTTTTAAGTGCTTTTTTGTTATCAGTAATTTGTTTCTTTTTTACTGGTAATTTGTCTCTTTCCGCCCAATGATCCCTTTATACTTTTGCAGAGTAAAAATTATTAAAATGGAAAAACAAAAGAAAGTGTTATTGATCAATACACATCTAACTTACCCAAATTGGACGGAAGGAAAATTAAACAATTCTTTTATAGAAGTTGCAAAATATTTTTTTGAAACCAGAAATTATGAAGTTCTGGAAACAAAAGTTGAAAATGGATATAATGCAGATGAAGAAGTTGAAAAACATTTAAGTGCGGATATTGTTATTGTGCAAACACCTGTAAATTGGTTTGGCGCACCGTGGATTTATAAAAAATATATTGACGAAGTTTTTAACAGCGGATTACACAGTCAAAAATTCCTATCAGGAGATGGAAGAACACGTGAAGATTTGACAAAACAATATGGAAGCGGTGGAAAATTACACGGAAAGAATTTTATGATTTCTGCAACCTGGAATGCTCCAGAAGAAGCTTTCGGAAATCCATCTCAAGAATTTATGCAAGGAAAAACGACAGCAGATTTGTTTTTGAATATTTCGAGTAGTTATCGATTTTGCGGTTTTGATATTTCTCCGGATTATAATTGTTTTGATATTTTTAAAGGTGGGACGATAGAAAATGACCTTGAAAATTATCCTAAACATTTAGCTAAGGTTTTTAATTTATAATTGGTTTACGAATTAACCGCAAAGTTCGCTAAGTTTTTTCGCAAAGAACGCAACGTTTATTTTTATTTATTTAAAAATATAAAGTTCGCAAAGCTATTTAAATACAAAGCTTTGCGAACTTTTCGTTTTTACAAAATCTTTAATAGAAAAACTTAGCGGACTTAGCGGTTAAATTTTTTAGCCACAACTTTCACAAATTGTCACAAATTTTAAATCACATAAAGCTTTGCGAACTTTGCGTAAATCTTTGCGTCCTTTGCGGTAAAAATTAATAGAATTCTCCTAAAAAATCTCTACATAATTAATCGGACACCACCGAGATCTGAAACTCTGTAAGAGAATTTATTTCCGGGAGAACCTATAAACATAAAGTTTTTTGGGATTTTCCACTTTTGAGAAAGTTCATCTATGATTTCGGGACCAAAAACGCCTTGAATTTCAAGATATTCAATATCGATGTCGTCGTATGCACGATCTAAAACTTCGAGATCTTTTATTAAAGCTTCGTTATTTGAGGAATCATTTTTTACATGAACAATTTTTAGCTTTTTGGTAGTTTCATTATTTTCAACATATTGCAATACTTTGTTGAGAATTGCAATATCATCGCCTTTGGTAAAAAAGACAAATTCCTGTGAATTAATTTCAACACTCATTTTTTGTAAATATCGATTACTGAGGATAACGAATCTTCGGAGTGGCTGATAGAAATATTCTAAAGCTTGGATCATAAGTCTTATCAGAATAACGCGATTGAGCATGATTCCGATAAAAATCAACGACGGCACCATATATTTCAAAAAGGTATAAAATGCATTGATGTTGAGTTTCATGTTCCCAATGAAAGCTGCAATAATAAATGAAACTGCAACTACGACAGCGATTCCACGCGCACGTTCTGGCCTGGGTAATTTGCTTCGTTTGAATTTTAGCAATAAATTTCCAATTCCGAATAATGCCATTACTGCTAAAAAGGAAAATGTGTAAACTCCTGCTAATGATTCTAAATGCCCTCTTGTAGCAAAAAGTACAGAAATACACAAAATAAGAAAGCTTATTACTATTCTATAATGTGATCCTCTTTTGTTTTTCTTCAGAAAATAATTTGGCAGAATTCGATCTAAAGTCATTCGGTTTAATAATCCGGAAACTCCAACAAACGAGGTTAATACAGCTCCGCATAAAACTAGAACTGCATCTATAGAAATTAACCAGGCAAGCCAGGATCCTCCGGTTGTTTGTCCTAAATGTGCCAAAAGGGATTCTTTATTGGCGCCAACTTCGGTTAATGGAATTACACTAATTAATAAAATAGCAATTACAGGATTAAAGAAACTTACGATCGCCCACATATTTCTCAGCGTTTTTGGAAAAACTCCGTGTTCTTGTTCTTCAACAAAATTGGCTGAACTTTCGAAACCTGAAATCCCAAGCATTGCAGCAGAAAATCCCAGAAAAAGTGCTGTTTTTATATTTCCGTAGGCAATTGGAGTTTCCCAATTGATATGAAAAGTTTCTAAACCATTATTTAGAATAAACCATAAGGAAGCTAAAACGAGTAGGGATAAAGTTGCAATATGTGTGATAAAAATAATCACGGCTACAAATGCAGATTCTCCGATTCCTAAAATGGCTAGTCCGGTAAATAAGACCAAAACTACAACTGTTGCGATGGTTACATTTAGCGTTTCAAAAATTCCGTGTAAATAATGCATTCCTTCTGAAGCCGAAATTACCGCTGTTGCCATATAAGACAAAACGGTTAATGTTGCCGCCAGTGAAGCTAATCTTTTAGTCGAAGTGTTTAATAAAACATTGTAAGCGCCACCATTTAAAGGTATTGCACCAACAACTTCGCCATAAATTCGTCTGAAAAGAAATAAAACTGCCGCAACAATTAATAACGAAATCCAGGCATATTGACCTGCATATAGAATTGTTAGTGCTGAAACGTATAAACAGGAAGAGCTGATGTCGTTTCCGCAAATTGCTGTTGCTTGTAATTGATTTAATTTTTTGTGTACAATTTCTTTCATCGATATTCAATATTAAAACACGATTAACACAATAAAAATAGTAACAGACAAACAAATTCTTTAAAAAGGCAGATAGAATGAATAGAACTAAAAGTATATTTTAGCTAATGTGTATATTTAGAATATTCAATTTAAGAAAATTATTTGGATTCCTCAAACTTTCTAAGTGATGACAAGGCTTGTTGCTGCACTTTCTTTTGGAAGAAACCTGTCCAACCCAATAAATATCCGGTTGGTCCAAAAGCTTGTTTTGACCATTTCCAAACATCAAAACTATCTGTATGTTTGATAATTAAGCCATCTTGGAATGAAAATTCGGCTGCAATTCGATTAATTACATTTCGGTTTGTTTTACTGAAATTATAAGTCGCAATCCAATTTGCAGAACCCGTAAATTCATCAGCTTTAACATTTGAAAATTCAATTTTTAAGTTTCCTTTGCTTTTTATAAGCAGCATTTCCCACATTTTAGAAACTTGCTCTTCTTTTAATAAACCAAAAGCAGGATCTATAAAATGAACTTTTGGATGATAACATTCTGCCATTGTTTTAGCATCGGCATTTGCAAAAGCGGTGTAGAATTTTGTGATTAAAGCTTCGTTGGCGTTCATATGAAAAAGGATTAGATTATAAATATAAGATTTATTTTATAAAATGCTTTACTATAAAACACTAATTTCTTTCGCAGTATCATAAGATTTTTTTGACTTGTCGTATGCAGTCGAAAAATAATTCATTTTATTATGTGCCGTAAAATATCCGGTTTGATTTCCAAAGGTTGTTGGACCTCCTGAAATTATAAATCGAACAGCATAAATATCCGTTTTTTTGAGTTTTGCAAACTCGGCAGGAGTGAAGTAATAATAGGCAGAAGTCTTACCATCAGTACTTTCCTTTACGTTTTTATCGACACAAGCAATTACATCTGCGTTAGCCAAATCTACATATAGACCGCCAGCAATTCTGGCTTTATCATTTGCCGTTGCCACTGTTACCTTTAAGATTCCGCCTTTATCTGTTTTTGCAATCTGAACATTTGCTTCGCCGGTAAAGGCATATTTTTCACAAATGAAAGTATAATTTTGCGTTGCAGGAAAAGGTTTTGAATCCTTTACAATCATTTTTTCCTGAGCATTTGCAAAACCAGAGATTAGCAATAATACAAATAGCGGTAGTCTTAAATTCATAGTTTTAGTTTATTGATCTGTTATTTTTGAATCAAATTTTTCGTCCCAATCCATTGATTTTATTGCCGAAATTAGATTCTCTTCGTTTACAAAAACACGTAACTCTTTGTTGGCTACCTTCTTGCTATATAAAGCATGGTATCGATATATAACTTCTTGTTTTGTTTTGTAAACACCATCTAATTTTAAGTCAATAAAACTTCCGTAATATTGTCTAAATCTCGTGCAAGTTTTAGTCAATCGTTCTTCGGTCGTATTTTCCATAACCTGCTTGGTTACTTCAGTTTCGTTGAAAGGTTTAAATTTAGAAGTATTACAAGTTTCCAAAACTCTTCGACCTAGCTCATAAGCTTTCTGCTGCTGATTGGAGCTGATTTCAGAACTGGGAACTTTCTTTATTTTTAAATCTTCTGTATCTCGGCTAACAACGGTTTTAGATTTACATCCAATTAATAACAACAAACATATAATCAATCCTGCTTTCTTCATAACTATTTAAGTAATTTTTAATAATAAGTTTGGGTCGGGGCAGTTTTCTATATAAAAATTTAGATCATTTGTATTACAAACTCCAGGATAATCTCCCCAATAATCTTCAATACTTTTTATGATTTGAAAATGTACGTGAGGCGCATAATCTCCATTAACATCTGATTTTCCTAAAGTAGCAATTTTATCTCCCTTTTTAAACACAGTCCCAACACTAAGGTTTTCTATACTTTCTAACGATAAATGTCCGTATAAAGTATAAAAAACTTCATTTTCAATTTCATGTTCCAAAATAATCGTCGGGCCATAATCTCCTAAACCTTCATTATTTTTAAAACTATGAACTTTTCCGTCAAGCGGAGCCAGGACAGCCGTATTAGCTTTTGTCCATAAATCCAGACCAATATGAATATTACGTTCCGGAATAGAATCGTTTTTGAAAATTGTACTTCTTTGATACAAAGTCCGTCCTTCTATATATCCGCCAAAAGCGACTTCAGCATTATTTTTTTCGAGATAATTAGAAATAAAACGCTCAAATTCGGCAGCGTTTTCAGGTTTGGATTCCATTAATTCCTGATTCATAACCGATAAATCTAAGGCTATGTATTTTGAAAAATCAATACTTGAATCAATTACTTTAGTAGGTGGCAGGCTTTTTAAAATAGAGGCAAGAGGTTTCATAAAATTTAAAATTTAGGCGACTTTTTCAATTATTATTAATTCATTATGCACTTCTATGCGGGGCAGCATTTTTGAAGTAAATAATTCGGCGTTAATTTCGGCAATATATTTTCTGTTTCGAACATTATGTGCTTCATCCAGAATCATGGTATTGAATAAAACAAAACCCTGATCTTTTAAAAGTGAGCAAACACGATCGCTAAAAAACTTTTCAAACAAAAAGTTAGGCATATTAATGTCTTCAAAAATATCAATGATTATCAAATCGTACTTTTCTTTTGTTTTTAAAACAAACTCAAAAGCATCATCAATAATAACATCCAATTGTTTTATTTGATTAAGGTTGAAATATTCATTTGCAATTTGAATCATATCAGAGTCAATCTCAACACCGGTAATTTTACCTTTATATTCCACTTCGTCTACCAAAGTTTTTATGACACTTCCTCCGGCGACTCCAAGCAATAGAATATGATCCATTTCGAGAATTGCTTTATATCCAATATTTCTAAGTCCGTACCTTAATATACGTTGCAAACTTCCGTATGAATAATTTGTGTTTTCAGAATCTAAAACCAATTCTCCATTTGCCCAGGTAACCTCAATTATTTTACTTCTGGCAGATTTTTTTTTAAATATTTTAATTGGAATTAAATAACTGAATAACTTTTGAATCATTTTACGGGCTTTTACTCAAAATTACCACTTTAAATCTTTTATTTTGCATGAAAAAATAAATTTTAATGAAAAAACAATTCTATAAATTCATCTTTTTTAAGCTAATGGGCTGGAAAATAGTAGGATTAGAAAATGCCGAAGTTAAGAAATGTATACTTATGGTGATGCCGCATACAAGTAATCATGATTTTTATTTGGGAATTTTCACTCGTGGCATCTCCGGATTGGAAATGAACTGGGTTGGAAAAAAGGAATTATTCAAATTTCCTTTCGGCTATTATTTCAGAAGCGCTGGAGGAGAACCATTAGATCGCTCTGGCGGATTGAACAAAGTCGATTCGATTGCGGCAATTTTTGAACGCAAAGAAGTTTTTAGATTAGCGGTTGCTCCAGAAGGAACTCGTAAAAAGGTAAATGAAATAAGAAGTGGATTTTATTATATAGCGCTCAAAGCAAATGTGCCAATTGTTCCCGTTGCATTTGACTGGGGCAAAAAAGAAGTTAATCTGGGAAAACCATTTTTCCCAACTGGTGATTATGAAGCCGATCTTCAAGTTTTGAAAAAACATTATGATGGGGTTACTGGTAAAATTCCTGAAAACGGATTTCAACTGTAAATTTTGATGTTTTTTCAATTGCGTGAGAATCCCTTAAATAAAAAATATTTTAAAAAATTTTCAAATACGCGATTTTTATAAATCATGGGGCATATGCCTTAAATGTCCCATTTTTATAAAAAATGACAATTTTCTCAATTTCGCTTTCTTCCGAAATTAGATTTTGATTTTTTACTTCCGTTGAATATCTAATCGGAGGATTTTCTTCTTCTTCTTTATAATTGACTTGCGAAAACAAATCGCCAGCTACAAAATTTTCATTCGATGAAGTAGGAGGGTTTGATTTTTCGATTTCTAAAGTTTCATAGTTTTTCACTTTACTATTTTCCTCTTCATTTTTAGGAAAACTTCCTTTTCCATTTAATAGCCAATAGAGATCTACATCAGGAAAAACATCCAAAATTTTTAGTACAAAATCTAAACTTGGTTTGTTTCTTCCCGAAAGTAGGTGAGACATACTGGAACGTTGTACGCCAATTTTATCAGCAAAAGAAGAAGCATTAATACCATAATAATCCAATATAATCTCCAGCCTTTTTACAAAATCATCGATGTTTACCATTGTAAATTATTATAATTAATTTCTATGTTTACAAATGTAACTAAAAAGGATTAGATAACCTATTTTACAGTTGCAAATTGATTTTTAAAGCTAGATAAGATGTAACTAATACTTTATATAGTAAATCATAATGCTTTAATATTGTGCGTATTATAATTATTTAATTAAAGTAATAACATTTGTCAACTATAATAGAATCCAGGATTCCATAAAAGGTCATTCCTGTGTTTACATTTCTAAATTATCTCTATTTTTGACTGTTTACAATTGTAAAAATAAAGATGTTTACTTTTGTAAACTAATCAAAAGACAATGAATTTAGAAGAACTATTTGACCAATACAAAGAAGAAACCATAGCAGGTCGTTACTTGACATTAGACCATATTACTCCTTTATTAGAAAAGCTAAATACCAATAATCAAGTCAAAGTTATTGGAACATCTGTTTTAGGAGAACCTATATATAGTTACGAAATTGGTACCGGAGAAACGCGTATTTATCTTTGGTCGCAAATGCATGGAAACGAAAGCACGACTACAAAAGCATTATTTGATTTCATTAATGTATTAAACAGCGGATCAGAATTTGCAGAAAAAATGCTTAAAACATTTACTTTCTATAGTATTCCCATATTAAATCCTGACGGAGCAAGACTTTATACACGCGAAAACGCCAACAAAATTGATTTAAATCGCGATTCTCAAAACCTGACACAACCAGAAAGTAAGGTCTTGAGAGAAGTTTTTGAAACTTTCAAGCCTCATTACTGTTTTAACCTTCATGATCAGCGAACTATTTTTGGTGCAGGAGAAACTGGAAAACCAGCAACAGTATCGTTTTTAGCACCTTCTTATAATGAAGAAAGAGAGATTAACGACAACAGATTAAAAGCTATAAATGTGATCGCCGGAATCAACGATGTACTGCAAAAATACATTCCGGGTCAGGTTGGACGCTTTGATGATTCGTTCAATATCAATTGTATAGGAGATACTTTTCAGTTTTTAGGAGTGCCGACAATCTTGTTTGAAGGTGGTCATTTTCCTAATGATTATGATAGAGAAATCACCCGAAAGCTCCTATTTTTCTCACTTATTACGAGTTTTAAACTGATCGGCGAAAACGATTTAGTTGATAATAGAATTCATGATTATTTGAATATTTCACAAAATAAAGTCGTTTTTTATGATTTTATGTATAAAAATATCAAAATAAATTATGATGGTATCGAAATTATTACGAATTTTGTCGCACAATACAAAGAAGAATTGATTGAAAATAAGATTCATTTCAACGCTTACATAGTTGAAGTAGGTGAGTTGGAAAATTATTTTGGACATTATGAATACGATGCAAAAGGAGCAGTTTATTCAGATGACTTTACAAATTTTCCGAAAATGAATCAAAAAGCAGATTTTTATTTAGATAAAAATGTTAAATTTGTTAACGGATTGATAAAAAGTTAATTTTTATGTGAATTTGTTGTTTTTTATATATATTTTTATACTTTGTAATAGCAATTAGTAATATTAATTAAAGAATTATGAGTAAATTTCGTTTAGATGAAGTAGATCACCAGATTTTAGATATGTTAATAGACAATACGAGAGTTCCGTTTACTGACATTGCAAAAAAACTATTGATTTCTGCTGGAACAGTACATGTTAGAGTAAAAAAAATGGAAGACGCCGGAATAATAATGGGCTCTTCATTGGCCTTAGATTACGATAAATTAGGGTACTCATTTATTGCTTATGTAGGTGTATTCCTTAATAATACGTCTCAAACTAAATTTGTATTAGAGCGCATCAATCAAATTCCTTTCGTTACAGTTGCGTCTGTAACTACTGGTAAATTCAACATTTTTTGCAAGATTAGAGCAAAAGATACTAAGCATGCAAAAGAAGTAATTTTCATGATCGATGATATCGATGGTGTTTACAGAACTGAAACAATGATTTCATTAGAAGAAAGTATAAACGATAAGAAGCGTTTGATGCATACTATTTTTAAAAATATGTAATATTTTCTTGAATGCTATATTAAAATATAACCTCAAGTTTATTCTTGGGGTTTTTTTATGACTAATTAACCAACCAACTACAACGCAATTATGTACACGTTACCCAAAATTGAGCGTTTTAATCAAGATGTTCTCTCTAAATATCACATTTATAATAGTGTTTTTATAACATTGCCATTTGATTCTATAGATAACACAGGAGCTTTACTTCCTTTATTTACAGAAACTTGCGAAACGGGATTTAAAAAACAGGAAACTCCTAAAGAAATTTTTAATTATTTCTCTGACAGATACTTAAACAATGCATCAGAATCTGAAAAAATTGATTTAATGTTTCGATTTATTCAATATATCGAACGTCAAATTGTATTATTTGATGCGATCGAAGATGCTGCTTTTCCGGAAGTTAACAATATGGAAGGACGCGGATCTTTGCGCGACATCAAAGAAAAGTCTGATGCTAAAGAAAAAGACGATGAATTAAGCGAATTCTTAGAAAATTTTAATGTCAGAACGGTTTTAACAGCGCATCCAACGCAGTTTTATCCTGGTCCGGTGTTAGGAATTATAAATGATTTAACCGATGCAATTCGTTTGAATGATTTATTAAAAATAAAACAATTATTAGCACAATTAGGTAAAACACCTTTTATTCAGAATGAAAAACCAAATCCTTACGATGAAGCGGTTAGTTTAATTTGGTATTTAGAAAACGTATTTTATGCAACTTCAGGAGAAATTGTTCATTATTTACAAAAGAATATCCTTGACGGAAATGCGATTCAAAATCAATTAATAAAACTTGGATTCTGGCCGGGAGGAGATCGTGATGGAAATCCTTTTGTAACTACCGAAATTACTTTGAAAGTTGCAGACCGTTTAAGAACCTCAATCTTAAAGTGCTATTATGTCGAAATGAGAAGTTTAAAACGTAAGCTAACTTTCGCAGGAGTAGATACTTTAGTAGCCGAACTTGAACATAAGCTTTACCGTTCAGTATTTTATTCTAAAGGGGAAATTTACATCACTTTAGAAGAATTATTAGCGCAATTAAATAAAATAAGAAACATTATTATTGAGAAACATCAATCATTATATTTAGATGAATTAGAAGCTTTCTTAGTAAAAATTAACTTATTTGGATTCCATTTTGCAACTTTAGATATTCGTCAGAATAGTAAAATTCATAATATCGTTTTTAAAGATGTTGTTGATTATTATTTGAAGTCTGGTTTAGATGTTTTTCCAAAGAACTATTTTGAATTATCTGAAGATGAAAAATTAGTTGTTTTATCGAATGTTAAAGGAGAATTAAATCCTGCAGACTTTGAAAATGAAATTACAAGATCTACTTTAGAATCTGTTCAGGCAATTAAAACCATTCAGAATGCAAATGGTGAGTTTGGTGCAAATCGTTATATTATTAGTAATAACGAAAGCGCTCTGAATGTAATGGAAACATTCGCAATGATTCGCTTGAATAACTGGGAAAATCCTACGGTAGATATTATCCCGCTTTTTGAATCAGTTGATGATTTGCAAAATGCACATCAAATCATGGAGCAATTGTATACTAATCCTGAATATTCTAAACACTTGCAAGCGAGAGGTAATAAACAAACGATAATGCTAGGTTTCTCTGACGGAACTAAAGATGGTGGTTACCTAATGGCTAACTGGAGTATTTATCAGGCAAAAATTGCACTTACAGAAATTTCAAGGCAATACGGAATTAAAGCTATTTTCTTTGATGGCCGTGGTGGACCTCCGGCACGTGGTGGAGGAAAAACACATAAATTCTATGCTTCTTTAGGTCCGAAAATTGAAAATAACGAAATTCAAATCACAGTTCAGGGGCAAACGATTAGTTCTAATTTTGGAACTTTGGATTCTTGTCGTTATAATATCGAAAATTTATTAACCGCAGGAGTTACAAATCAGGTTTTTAGTAAAGAAAAAAATGAATTAAGCCCAGATGAAACTCAAATCTTAACGCAATTGGCAGATTTAGGGTATGAGAAATATTTAAGTTTCAAAAATCATCCTAAGTTTATTCCGTATTTAGAAAAAATGAGTACGTTGAAATATTACTCTAAAACAAACATTGGAAGTCGTCCATCAAAAAGAAGCAAATCAGAATCGTTAGATTTTGCTGATTTGAGAGCAATTCCATTCGTTGGTTCATGGAGTCAATTAAAGCAAAACGTACCAGGATTTTTTGGAGTAGGGACAGCTCTAAAATATTTTGAAGAAAACGGTCAATGGGATAAAGTACACGATTTGTATCATAATTCATTATTCTTTAAAACACTTCTTGAAAACAGTATGATGTCTTTGGCAAAATCATTTTTTCCACTTACTGCATACATGAGAAAAGATCCTGAGTTTGGTGAATTTTGGCAAATTATCTACGATGAATTCTTAGAAACAAAACGTCTTTTACTTAAAATAGCAGATCACAAATCTCTTATGGAAAATTATCCTGACGGTATAGCATCGATTCAAGTAAGAGAACGTATTGTATTGCCACTCTTGACAATACAACAATTTGCTTTATTGAGAATTAATGAATTAAATAAAGAAAATAGTCCAAATGAAGATTTGATCAAAGTATATGAAAAAATCGTTACAAGATCTCTTTTCGGAAACACAAACGCTAGTAGAAACTCAGCATAATAAAATTATAATATAAAAAGTAATAAAAAATGAATGGAGATCAATTAACAGAAAATGAGTATTCAGGCGGATTTACTAATTATATTAGAGAAGCCGGAAATGTAAATTTGTTTGAAGAATTAGAAATCTCTTTGCATGATTTTATAAAATTTGTTCAAAATATTCCAATGGATAAATTTGACTATCGTTATGCTGAAGGAAAATGGACGATTAAAGATATCATCCAGCACATAATGGATTGTGAGCGAATTTTTGCTTACCGTGCTTTAAGATTTTCAAGAAACGATAAAACTCCTTTGCCAAGTTTTGAAGAAGATGATTATGCAAATAGCACAGATTCAGGAAGTAGAAGTATTCAAAGCTTATTGACTGAATTGTCAGCTTTAAGACATTCTAATCTTTTGTTTTTCAAAAGTTTATCCGAAGAACAACTAAAAAGAATTGGAACAGCATCAAACAATCAAATTTCTGTTCGTGCTTTGGGTTTTGTAATAATTGGACACCAAAAGCATCATCAAAAAGTTTTTGAAGAAAGATATTTGTAGTTTTCTTATAGACCTAAAAAAATCCTGTGAAGTAAATTTCACAGGATTTTTTGTTTTACTGATGATTTATAATTTTTTCTACTAAGCCGAAAATAAAAAACCGAGAAAATTATTTTTTCAACCCTAATTTTTTCAATCTGGAGTTTATTGCGCCTTCATTTCTTCCTAACAAAAGCGCTATTTCTTTCACTTTCTTTCCTAGATAAAAATTATGAAGAAGATCTGAATCTTCCTCTGAACTCCATTTTTTATAGGCTTCAGGATTTTCTAATCTTTTCTCATCCAATGAATAAGCTTTAATTTTTAGCTTTTCATCGTCATTTTTGTGCCTTTCAATAAAAGCTAATCCAAAGCGAATCTTATCATAAGACAATTTTTCTTCAAAATGATCATAATAAGGTTTTAAGGCCGTTGGATATTCAAGTTCAACTTGAGCTTTGTGTAATTGTTTGACTTCGAGATCTGTAACAAATGGGCTTAAATCTAAATCTTCGCCATCTAAATATAATTTTGCTAAATGAGAAACAATTGTTGATTGTCCCAAATTTCGTTTTTCGGCAATCTCTTCGATACTATTTCCTTCTTTAAAAAACGCTAAAGTCGTTTTATAAGTGTTGCTTTCTTTTTTAACTTTTGCTTTTTCTTTTTTTACTTTTTCATAGTAAGTAATCGCATCTATAAACTCCTGACCATATTTTTCAAGTTTAGCTTTTCCAACTCCGTCAATAGCAAGAAATTCTTCATCACTCATTGGTCGCAATGTTTCCATTTGTCTTAAAGCGGCATCACTAAAAATTACATATGCCGGAACTTCTTCATCTTTAGAAATTTCATAACGTAATTTTCGTAGTATTTCAAAAAGAGAATTTTTAGCTGCTTTAGGTTTTGCTTCTTTGATTTCGTTTTTGTCAATTACTTTTTTAACAACCGTTGTCAGTTTTACTTTTTCTCCTTCAAACAAAACTTTCTTTGCAAAAGGAGTGAGTAAAATTTTATTGTGTTGATGAAAGGCAATTTCGCAATATCCAAGATTTATTAGCTGAATTAGATATTGATTCCAATCATACCATGAAATGTCGGCGCCAATTCCGTACGTTTTTAGGTCTTGATAATTTTTTTCGTAGATATATGCGTTTCTCGAGCCTCTTAAAAAATCTACAATTACAGCCAAAGGCTCAGATTGCTCTAATCGACTAATTGCCGAGAGTGCTTTTTGCGCGAGAATCGTACCATCGAAAAATTTTGGTGGATTTTTGCAAATATCGCAGTTTCCGCAATTCTCATTAACCAATTCTCCAAAATAAGAAAGTAAAATTTTTCTGCGGCAGCTTAATGCATCTGCATATTGTTTCATTCTTTCCAGTTTTGCCAATTGCACATCTGAGTTCAATCCTTCTGAAGCAAATTTTTGAAGCTGAATTACATCTGCGTAACTTTCGAATAAAACAGTTTCAGCAGCTAAACCATCTCGGCCCGCACGTCCAATTTCCTGATAATAACCTTCTATATTTTTAGGTAAATTATAGTGAATTACCCATCGAACATTCGATTTATCAATTCCCATTCCGAAAGCAATTGTAGCACAAACTACCTGACAATCATCATTAATAAATTCATCCTGAGTTTTTGCACGAAGTTTATTTTCTAAACCGGCGTGATATGCTTTGGCTTTTACTCCGCTTTTTTGGAGTTTTTCGGCAAGTTCTTCGGTAGTTTTTCTGCTTAAGCAATAAATAATTCCGGATTCGTTAGGTTTCTTTTCGACAAAATCAATGATTTGTTTTACACGATCTAATGCCGGACGAACTTCTAAACTTAAATTTTTTCGATCAAAAGAAGCTACAAATGTCTTTGGGTTTCTTAATTTTAATTGTTTAGTAATATCGGTACGCGTTGCTTTATCAGCAGTTGCGGTCAAAGCCAGAACTGGAGTAGAAGGGAAGCGGTTTTTTAGATATCCTAAATTGGTATACGCCGGACGAAAATCATGTCCCCAAGAAGAAATACAATGCGCTTCGTCAATTGCAATCAAACTGATTGTCAATTCATTAAAAACAACATCAAGATAAGATAAACTTTCTGGCGCTATATAAACAAGTTTGAATTTATTGGATTTTAAGTTATCAATATAAAATTGCTGTTCTTCACTCGATTGACTACTATTTATGTAACAAGCATTGATTCCATTGGTTTTTAAACTATCGACCTGATCTTTCATTAAAGCGATTAATGGAGAAATAACTATAGTAATTCCTGGTAAAACTAAAGCCGGCAATTGAAAACAAATTGATTTTCCACCACCTGTTGGCATAATCGCCAGAGTATCCTGACCAGAAAGAATGGTGTTTATAATCGTTTCCTGATTTGGTCTGAATTTTTCAAACCCAAAATTCTCTTTTAGTTTGGCGTGTAATATTTCTGAATTCATTTGGCAGATATTTTTATCATTGTTTAAAGTGCTGTAAAAATATTAAATATACTAATTTTCTTATAAATTAAATATCTTACCCCCAATTATTAATTACATAAAAAAAGGAACTCAATTTGAGTTCCTTTAATTTATTTTGAAAGATATAAATTAATCTTCGTCGTCTTCATCATCATCTTCGTCAGCGATATCATCCGGATCTCTATCTTCATCATCATCGTCTCCGCCATCAGTATCTGGTTTGTCAATTGCATCATCGTCGTCATCGTCATCGCTATCATCATCAAGATCAAGACCTTTTACTGGTTCGATTGTGTCAACATCAAGATCGATGTCGTCATCTTCATCGTAGTTCTCAATTCTGTCAGCAAGTTTAGTACTAATTTTTACTAAATAAATAGTGTCTTCAGTACGAACTTCAACAGCTTCGATTAATTCGTTTTTAGCATTTCTAAAACGGATTACATCCGAATCATCATAACCATCAGGAAATTTCTCTACTAAAAGGTTCAAAATTTCGTTGGTAAGTTTAGCGTAGTCTACTATAACTCTTTTCATAAATATCCTATAAATCTAATAAATAAGCAAAAATTAACGGTGCAACAATCGTAGCATCCGACTCAATAATAAATTTAGGGGTTTTAATATCTAATTTACCCCAAGTGATTTTCTCGTTTGGAACTGCTCCGGAATAAGATCCGTAACTAGTTGTTGAATCTGAAATCTGGCAGAAATAACTCCAAAACGGAATATCATGCATTTCCATATCCTGATACAACATTGGTACAACACAAATAGGAAAATCTCCTGCAATACCACCACCAATTTGGAAAAATCCAATTCCGTTAGTGCTATTTTTTGGATACCAATCTGCAAGGAATGTCATGTATTCAATTCCTGATTTCATGGTAGACGCTTTCAAATCTCCTTTGATTACGTATGAAGCAAAGATATTTCCCATTGTACTATCTTCCCATCCCGGAACAATAATAGGTAAATTTTTCTCTGCTGCAGCATACATCCAGCTATCTTTTAAATCTATTTCGTAATATTCTTCTAAAACGCCAGATAATAGCATTTTGTACATGAATTCATGTGGGAAATAACGCTCACCTTTATCATCTGCATCTTTCCAGATTTTATAAATGTGTTTTTGCAAACGACGGAAAGCTTCATGCTCAGGAATACAAGTGTCAGTAACACGATTTAATCCTCTTTCAAGCAAAGCCCACTCGTCTTCTGGTGTCAAATCACGATAGTTTGGTACTCTTTCGTAGTGAGAGTGTGCCACTAAGTTCATGATGTCTTCTTCTAGATTGGCTCCAGTACATGAAATAATCTGAACTTTATCTTGTCTGATAATTTCGGCAAAAATTTTACCAATTTCTGCTGTACTCATAGCGCCAGCCATACTTACCATCATTTTTGCACCATTTGCCAATTGTTGTTCGTATGCTTTTGCAGCATCAACTAAAGAAGCAGAGTTAAAGTGTAAATAATGTTTTTCAATAAACTGACTGATTGGTCCTTTCATTTGTTTTGTTTTTTGTTTTTCTTTTTTTTGAATTAAAAGTTTGACCTTTTACATGATACTGCAAATTAATAATTTTAATTTTATTAACATTTAATTTGCAAGTTTTTTTTTATGCTTTTTTTCTGTAACCTAAAATTTTCAATACGTCGTCAGAAGTCTGTTGTTCTGAGAAAACTTCAGTCGCTAAAATGCCATTTTCATCACGATCGATCAAAATATGTTTAGGTTGCGGAATCAAACAGTGATGTAAACCACCGTATCCTCCAATAGTTTCCTGATACGCACCAGTATTAAAGAAACCAATGTATAATGGTTTTTCTTTGCTGTATTTAGGCAAATAAATGGCGTTCATATTTTGTTCTGAGTTGTAATAATCGTCACTATCACAAGTCAATCCTCCTAATAAAACCCGCTCGTAAGTATCATTCCAACGGTTCACCGCCAGCATAATAAAACGCTTATTTATAGCCCAAGTATCCGGCAAAGTGGTAATGAATGATGAATCAATCATGTTCCATTTTTCTCTATCATTTTGTTGTTTTTGATACAAAATCTGATAGATTGCGCCACCGCTTTCACCTACTGTAAATGATCCAAATTCTGTAAAAATGTTCGGAACATCAACTTCAGCTTCATCACACGCAATTTTAATCTGATTGATGATTTCATCAATCATATATTGGTAATCATATTCGAATGCCAATGAGTTTTTAATCGGGAAACCACCTCCAATGTTCAAACCATCAAGAGTAGGGCATTCCTTTTTAAGCGCAATGTATACTTTAATACATTTTACTAACTCATTCCAGTAATATGATGTATCGTTTATTCCGGTATTAATGAAAAAGTGAAGCATTTTAAGCTCTAATCTGTCATTTTCCTGAATTTGTTTTTTATAGAACGAAACTATGTTTTTATATCCAATTCCTAATCTTGAAGTATAAAACTCAAATTTAGGCTCTTCCTCAGCTGCAATACGAATTCCAATTTTGAATTTTCCTTTTATCTCAGCCTGAAGCAAATCTAATTCTTCATAATTATCAATAATCGGAATAGTATTTTTATGCCCGCTATTGATTAATCGTGCAATATTACTGATGTATTCGTCTCTTTTAAAACCGTTGCAAATTACATAAGTACTTTTGTTGATTTTACCATTTTCAAGCAAATTTTCTACAATATTAACGTCAAATGCTGAAGACGTTTCTATGTGAATGTTATTCTTGAAAGCTTCATTCATAATATATTCAAAATGAGAGCTTTTTGTACAATAACAATAGTAGTATTTTGCATCGTATTTATTCTTTTCCATTGATTTTCTGAACCAGGCTTTAGCCTTATTAATATTCTCAGAAATCTGTGGTAAATATGTAAATTTTAATGGTGTACCATATTGTTCAACTAATTTCATCAAATCGATATTGTGAAATTGTAAGTTGTCTTTATTTAATTTGAATTCCTCTTGTGGGAAATAATAAGTTTGATTAATTAGATCAGAATATTTTGTATTCATTTATTTTTAAATATTATAGATTGTGATTTTTAATTTAGGAAACTGTGCTAAATCTAAAATTCAAACCCTAATATTTGCAAATACTATTTGCAGTTTTTCATGTTCTGCTTTCGAGCAAAGGAAAACATCAAAACAAAACGGACTTTTACTATTATAAAAACGATTCAACATCCTTAGTAAGGAACTATTGAGCCGGTTTCTATAAGAGCTGAATTGTCTTTGTTTCTTGTTTGTTTTCATCGTGGCAAATGTAAAAAATAATATATACCCAAAGCAAAGCTTTTTATTAAAAAAAGTTTAAGATTTATAATCCTGAAACGCGTCTAGAATCAATTTATTTTCAACGGATTGATTAATTTTTATTTTTCCGATTCCTTCAATTAATGCAAATTGAATTAAACCGTACTCATTTTTTTTGTCGTGAATTAGCAATTCAAGAATCGGATCGATGTCATTTTCTTCGACTTTTACATCATCATAAATTCCTTTTATTGCAGTTTTGATTTCAGCATATTCTTCTGCTGTAATTAAACCTTTATGTAACGAAATATAACTTTCTAATATCATTCCAATAGCAATAGCTTCACCATGCAATAATGTTGTTTTAGTTTTGCTTTCCAGAAAGTAACTTTCGATTGCGTGTCCTAATGTATGCCCGAAATTTAAAGCTTTACGAATGTTTTTCTCCGTTGGATCCTGAATTACAATATCATTTTTGATTTCGACAGAACGATAAATTAATGCATCAAAATCAGCAAAATCAATAGCTTTCAAGTCTAAAAACTGTCTCCAATAAGCTGCATCATAGATTAAACCATGTTTTAGCATTTCTGCCAAACCAGAGCGCATTTCGCTTTGCGATAAAGTATCAAGATATTGCGTATCAATCAAAACCATTTGAGGCACGTTGATAACTCCAATTTGGTTTTTAAGATTTCCTAGATCAACTCCTGTTTTTCCTCCAACAGAAGCATCAACCATAGATAATAAAGTAGTTGGGATGTTTATAAAATCAACTCCACGTTTAAAAGTCGAAGCCACAAAACCACCTAAATCTGTAACAACACCGCCGCCAAGATTAATTACAAGTGATTTTCTATCAGCACCAAGTTCAGTTAAAACATTCCAGATTTCAATACAAGTTTCAATATTTTTATTGGCTTCACCTGATTCAAATTCAATAATTTCAATAGTTAAATCAGTTTCAAGAAGCGGTAAAAATTTAGGTAAGCAATATTCATTTGTCTCATTATCAACTATAATAAACAAATTAGAATATTTAGTTTCCTTTAAATGATTATTTAGGGCTTCGTATGCATTTTGGTTAAAATGTACGAGATAATTATTGGCTTGAATAGATTGCATATGTGTGTAGTTATATTGAAAGCGCAAAATAAGGCATTTTTAAGGAAATAATATTCAATCTTTTGCTCTAATTTGTTTTAAAAACAGCTTAAATAAAATGACATTAAATAAGGAAATTTCATTTTGAATTAAAATTTTCTTACCCTAAGAAAACCTAAACATTTAATTTTCTTAAAGTTATAATTTATTATCGAAAAATAACTATCCTGATTGAAGAAAAACATAACAATATAATTATAAAAGCAATTTATAGAATAACTCAGATTCGGCCTTTTAGTTCACTACAAAGTTTTATAAATAAGGAGAAAACAATAATGAAGTCAGTAATTTGATGTTAAAGCTAGATTTTGCATTTTAACAGTATTGAACGTAAAATATGCCCTGTTTAACTAAATAATATTCAAAACTCTCTCTATATTTGCACAAAAAAATAACCTAAAATGGAAAAAATATTCGATAACACTCAAGTTGCATTCTCACTAAAAAGCGATACGGAACTTGATAGAGCTTATTTTCTTTTTAAAATGATCGACAGTCAACCCTTAGTGAGGATAGGAACTGCTGTTACCAATTTTGCGATTAAAGCAAATCTTCCGGTAGAAGGATTAATTCGTGCAACTGTTTTTGACCATTTTTGTGGTGGTGTAAACGAAGACGATTGTATTACAGTGGTAGACAAAATGTTTACAAAAGGTGTTTCGTCTGTTTTAGATTATTCAGTTGAAGGAAAAGAAGAGGAAGAGCAATTTGATGCTGCCTTAGAAATGACTTTAAAAACCATTGAATTTGCTAAAGAACGTTTGGCAATTCCGTTTGCTGTTTTTAAGCCAACAGGTTTTGGTCGTTTTGAATTGTATGAAAAATTAGGAGAAAAACAAACGTTAACTCCGGCAGAACAAGCTGAGTGGGATAGAGTAGTAGCCCGTTTTGATCACGTTTGTGGTGAAGCTCACAGAAAAGATGTTGCTTTGTTGATTGATGGTGAAGAAAGCTGGATGCAAGATGCTGCAGATGATTTGGTTACAGATATGATGCGTAAGTACAATAAAGAGAAAGCAATTGTCTTTAATACTTTACAAATGTACCGTTGGGATCGTTTAGATTATTTGAAAAAATTACATGAAGTTGCCAAAAACGAAGGATTCTTTATCGGAATGAAATTAGTTCGTGGTGCTTACATGGAAAAAGAAAACAAAAGAGCGGAAGAGAAAAATTATGTTTCGCCAATTTGTGTTTCTAAAGAAGCAACAGATGTTAATTATGATGCTGCTGTACATTATATGTTAGAGCATTTAGATATTATGTCAATTTTTGCAGGAACTCACAACGAATTGAGTTCTTATAAATTGATGGAAATGATGCAGGAAAAAGGAATTGCTAAAAACGATAACAAAATCTGGTTTGGACAATTGTACGGAATGAGCGATAATATTAGCTACAATTTAGCCGAAAACGGTTATAATGTCGCTAAATATCTTCCATTTGGACCTGTAAAAGACGTTATGCCGTACTTGATTCGTCGTGCTGAAGAAAATACTTCTGTTGCCGGACAAACAAGTCGTGAATTGTCTATGATTAAAGCAGAACGCAAACGTAGAAAAGGGAAATAGTCTAGATTATAGATTATAGATTATAGATTATAGATTATAGATTATAGATTATAGATTATAGATTATAGATTATAGATTATAGATTATAGATTATAGATTATAGATTATAGATTATAGATTATAGATTATAGATTATAGATTATAGATTATAGATTATAGATTATACAAAAAACTCCATTTTGCATTCGCAAATGGAGTTTTTTTAATTCCGAAATCTTCGGGTTTGTCATTTATACTTGGATTATTGTAAAGTCTGTCATTTCGAGGAACGAGAAATCTTCGCGAGAAGCTCGACAAAGATTGACGATTTTGATAACGGAGTTTCGCGTGTGATTTACTTCGTCTGTTCACTGTCGCTCGAAATGACAAAAAAAGGCTGAAATATCAAGATATTTCAGCCTTTTTTTTATTGGAATTTGGAATTTCTAAATTGAAATTTACTTTAAGAATTACTAAACTGTAAATTACTTAGGTTTTTATAAATCCCGTTTTCAAGATTTATCAATTCCTGGTGTGTTCCTTCTTCTGTTATTATTCCGTTGTCCAGAACTAAAATTTTATCAGCGTTTCTAATAGTCGAAAGACGGTGCGCAATGATAATACTTGTTCTTCCTTCCATTAATACCTCTAAAGCTTCCTGAACTAGTTTTTCGCTTTCGCTGTCTAATGAAGATGTTGCCTCATCTAGAATCAAAATACTTGGATTTTTAAGCAATGCTCTTGCAATTGCAATACGCTGGCGTTGTCCGCCAGATAATTTTACGCCGCGTTCTCCAACCAAAGTTTCAAATTTCTCCGGAAATCCTTCTACAAAGTTCAAAGCATTTGCTTGTTTTGCAGCCAGCATAATTTCTTCATTTGTCGCGTCAGGTTTTCCGTAGGCAATATTTTCTCTGATCGTTCCTCCAAATAAAATAACATCCTGAGGCACAATACTCATGTTTCCACGAAGATTTTCTAAATCATAATCGTAGATATTTTTTCCGTCAACAAGGATTTCTCCTGAAGTGATATCGTAAAAGCGTAATAAAAGTGAAGAAATTGTAGATTTTCCGGCTCCACTTGGACCTACAATAGCGATTTTTTGTCCAAATTCTGCTGAGAAATTTACATCTTTCAAAACCTGAACTTCTTTTCTTGAAGGATAACTAAAAGCTACATTCTTGAAAGAAACAATACCTTTTATTTTCTCAATAGGAGATGTTTTTGGGTTTGCATTGATTGCTTCCGGAGTTTCTTCCAGTAATTCAAAAACACGTTCTGTTGCTCCAACCGCTTTCTGAATTTGTGCATACATCTCGGCAATTCCGCCAAAAGATGCTCCAATAAACGTTGTATAAAGAACGAATGAAATTAAATCTCCAACGCCTTCAACTTCGCCTTTTATAGTCAATGTGATTCCGTACCAAACTACTGCGACTACGCATCCAAAAAGACATAAAATAATAAACGAAGCAAAATAACCTCGATATTGACCACCTTTTATAGCTATTTTTACAATCTCTTTTATTTTATTTTTATAACGCTGAATTTCGTACCATTCATTAGCGAAAGCTTTTACGTTGCTAATTCCCTGAAGTGTTTCTTCAACGATAACTTGACTTTCGGCTACTTTATCTTGTGTTTTCTTTCCGTATTTACGAATAAATCTTCCAAAAATGACGGCTGCAACAGCAACTATTGGAACAATAGCCAACATCATTAAAGTCAATTTTGGACTGATATTTCCCAGAATAACAAATCCTCCAATAATCAGGATTAATTGACGTAAGAACTCTGCAATTGTAGTCGTGAAAGTGTCTTGTAATTGTGAAATATCAGCGCTGATTCTACTATTTAATTCTCCAACACGTTTTTGAGAGTAAAAAGACATTGGTAGTTTTACCAGATTTTCATATAATGCAAAACGAATATTAGACAATGAATTCTCTGTAAAATTTACAAAAAGAGAAATTCTAAAAAAAGAGAAAATCGCCTGAAGCGTAAGAATCACCATTAATCCAACGGCAATTTCGTTTGCTCTGTTAAGGTTTTTATTGGTAACACAATCAACCAACATTCCCATTAGTTTAGGAAAGGCGAGGGCAGTGGCGCTTGTTAATAATAAGAAGACCAAACCCAGGAAAAATTTCCATTTGTGACCTTTGCCGTATTTAAAAATTCTGAAAGCTTTTTGAAGTGAATTAGAGTCTAATTTAGCCTTAGGTAAATCATTTTCTTGAAATCTTGCCATTTGAGTATACAATTAAGATATGCAAATGTATGACTATAGCAAATGATTACAAAAGAATATTATGAATTAGGCTTTCGTATTCCAGTTTTTAACTAAAAGTAAATAAATTTTAAATTTTTCTTTACTTTTAAGAAGCTGTAAAAGAGTTTACTAAAAAATATCTGCAAAAAGTATTTCATTTTTTTCTAAAATATGCTTGCAAATACGAAATCTAGGCGTACATTTGCACTCGCAATCACGAACGATAGCAACCTAGTAAAATAGGGCGATTAGCTCAGCTGGTTCAGAGCACCTCGTTTACACCGAGGGGGTCGGGGGTTCGAACCCCTCATCGCCCACAAATTTCCAAAAACTCCAAAGTCATTAGATTTTGGAGTTTTTTGCTTTATTAACTTTTATAAATATTGCAGTTTATATTTTACTTAGCAAAAGTAAGAATAGATTCTATATAGGATTTACTTCTAATTTAAAAGAAATACTCATTCGTCATAACCAAAAAAGCAAAGGTTTTACTGGAAATGTAAATGACTGGAAAGTAGTAGATACTAAAAATTAAAAACCTCATTTTTTCAATTAAAAACTTTTACCAGCGCTAAGTTTTGCAAATAATAAATGTACTTTTGGTTTAACTAAATGCTATTTATAAAAGTAAAATATGAAAAAAATTATTGTAAGTATGTTTGTTCTAGGCCAATGTTTTAATATTCATGGACAATCGATTGATAAAATTATTACGAACAAGGAAGTAACTCGTATAGAGAAAATACTTTCGGCTGATGATATGCAGGGCAGGAGAACTTTTACTCCCGGTATTGACAAAGCATCAGCTTTTATAGAATCAGAGTTTAAAAAAATTGGTTTGCAAACTTTCAATGCAGCAAAGAATTACAAACAAGAATTTTCGATGACTGAGTCTAAAGCAGTTTCTTCAAAAATCACTATTGATGGCAAAGAAATAAATAATAATAAAGTCGTAACATTCTCATACCTTCCTCAAGTTTCTTTAACTGAAAAAAGCGATATTTCTATTGTAAAAATCAATAAAGGGGATAATATTGGCGAGAAATTTAATGAATATTATAAAAGTACTAAAAATCTTTTGGTACTAGTTGACCCTTCATTTGATAGTGTTTTACCGAATATTCAACATATTGATCGAATAACTGCTAATCCTGGAAATAATACGATTATGTTTGTTTTTGGCACCACAGAAGCGACCACTTTTTCTGTTGAATTAACGAATACAATCTCCAAAAAAGCATTGAATAATGTTGTTGGAATATTACCCGGAAAAACTAAACCAAATGAGTATGTTATTTTTTCAGGGCACTACGATCATTTAGGAGTAGGTTCTCCCGAAGAAGGCGCTCCGCATCCTGCAACAGATTCTATTTATAATGGTGCTAATGATGATGCCGCTGGAACAACAGCAGTAATTGTGCTTGCGAAATATTTTAAAAAACAAAATAACAACGAGCGTACCATTATTTTTACCACATTTGTAGCCGAAGAAATAGGAGGTTATGGAGCCAAATATTTTTCTAAACAGCTTGAACCAGAAAAAGTAATCGCGATGTTCAATATTGAAATGATAGGAACAGAATCTAAATGGGGCAAAAACTCTGCTTACATTACAGGCTTCGAAAAGTCGAATATGGGGCAGATTTTACAAACTAATTTAACGGGAACAAATTTCACATTTTATTCAGATCCTTATCCGGAACAACAATTATTTTACCGTTCAGACAACGCTACGTTAGCCAAGCTTGGAGTTCCTGCTCATACCATTTCTACTTCAAAAATGGATAATGAGCCAACGTATCACACAGCCGATGATGAATTTGAAACGTTAGATATTGATAACATGACCCAAATAATAAAATCAATTGCATTAAGTTCTTCTTCGATTATTAGCGGAAAAGATACGCCAACAAGAGTAAATACTACTCAATTGAAATAACATAAGTAAATATAAAGAATCTAAAAAGCACTGAAAACCAATTGTTTTCAGTGCTTTTTTATTATTTGTCTTGTTGTGAATACTTAGTCTAGTTTTTTGCTTTCTAAAAAGAATCTTAATTTATATAAAAAATCAATCATATTATATCTTTAGTGTAACATTGTAAGGCTTTATTCGTCGTAAGTAGTAGATAATGTAATGTCATCTCGGCAAAATTAAAACTAAACAGACAAAAAAATGAAACTAATTTCAATGTTTTTATTAATCACACTATTTTCAGCTGGTGTTTTTGGACAACAAAAAGACGACAATTTACCGCATAAACTTGATGAGTATTTCACGGCATTAACGAGTATTAAAAACTTCAACGGGAATGTAATTATATCAAAACATGGAAAAATACTACTTGACAAAACCTATAATATGTCAGGAGTTACAGATAGCTTAAAAATTGAAAGAGACAGTAAATTTATTATTGCCTCTGTTTCTAAAGTTTTCATTAAGTTCAGCATTATGAAACTTGTTGAACAGAAAAAAATCCAGCTTAACGATCATTTAAACAAGTTCATTCCTGATTTTCCAAATGGTGACAAAATAACGATTGAACAATTAATGCATCATCAATCCGGTTTACCCAGAGAGCTTACAAACAGAGATGATTATGAAAGTTTATCACTTGTGAAAATTGTTGAATTAGCCAAATTGGAGAAACTGCAATTTGAACCAGGAACTCAAACATTTTACTCTAATGTTGGTTATTTCCTTTTGCATTATATTATTGATAAAACGTCAAGCAACGGATATTTGGCGTTTATACAAAACGAAATTTTCAAGAAAATGAAATTGAATAACACATTGGAGTTTAATTCTGAAAAGTCTGTTCCAAAATTTGCCTATGGCTTTGACAACGAAAATGGAAAGCTAATTCCAACTTCTCAAAAAAGCATAAGCCAATCAGAAACAGGAAATTATCTTTCGACTATTAGTGACTTGTATAGTTTTAGCCAACAAATTTTATCGGGGAAAACATTGAAAAAATCATTGGCACTTGAAATGTTTGGACAAGATGGAATTCTGGCTCAAGCTGGCGGAAGATCTGGTTACAGAGCTTACTTCTATAAGAATTTAAAAACAGATGTGACTTTCATTTTTGTTTCAAATTATACGGACATTCCAATTCAGGAAGCAACTGCAGATATTGTAAATATTCTTGACAACAAACCTTATGAAGTTCCTCATAAAATAAATCGTGTAGCCATTGAGCTTCCAGTAGAAACACTTAAAAAATACACAGGAAATTTTGCATTAGAAGCTGATCTCACAGAAAAATTTTCTATTGAATTAGTGGGGAATAAATTATTTTCTGTTGATTCCGATGGAGAGAAATCTGAACTTTATGCAGACAGTGAAAATACTTTTTTTGAAAATCCAACATCAAAAGACGGCTATATATTTACGCTCAACAAAGAGACACAGCAATTCGACTTAACAATAATTTCAACAGGATTAAAGCTTAAAACTAAAAGGCTCTAATAAAATAGTGTACTAAAAGTGGCTCACAACGCTGGTAAGTACGATTATGAATAATTATTTCATTTTTTTTCTAAAAACACTTGGAAATACAAAATCTAGCTGTATATTTGCACTCGCAATCACAAAATGATAGCAGCCTAATAAAATAGGGCGATTAGCTCAGCTGGTTCAGAGCACCTCGTTTACACCGAGGGGGTCGGGGGTTCGAACCCCTCATCGCCCACCAAAAAACTCCTTAAGAAATTAAGGAGTTTTTTTATGTCTATATTTTTGACTTCTTAAATTTAATAATTAACCAATTTTAAAGGTATATTATCTAATAATTTTCCTCCATAGAACATTTCTATTTTAATTTCCTCTGTATGAAATGATTCTTTATTTATTTTAAACCATTTTCCACCTAAAACAGCTATTTGATCATGAATTGAAATCTCTTTATCAAAATTTTCTGCAGCTTCTAAATCATAATATGCATATTTATAAATTTCACCTCCAATATTTACTAAATAAAAATCTTCACTATATTCTTCTATCCAATCATATTCCGCAGCGATAATATGCTCTAAATTAGAATTAATAATTCCCCATTTCCCGTTCAAGAGTTTACCTTCTAAATAAGGTTCATTTAATTGATAAGAACTTTTTACGTTTTCTTTTATTATTTCAAATTCATTTCTAAACTCCTTGTTAGAAACCCACTCATAAATACCACTAAAAACTTTAAATCTATCTTTTTCAAGAGTAAAATCGATAAAATCAAAGATAGGTTTGATTATCTCATTGCCTTTATAATCAATAACTCCATATTTAAATAAACTGTTCTGATTAATAACAATTTTTACTAAACTATCATTGCTATCATATATCATATTATATGACAGCTTTTTAATTATTCGGTTTTTTATATCTAAACTAAAAGTAAAATCGTCTTTTTGGAGAATAGCCTTATCATTTTCTTTGTTTACAACAATAGTGTTATAAAAATCCTCGCTATACAAAATGCCATTGTTATCTATGAGACTATAAACCACAATATCATCTAACATTTTAGATACCTCAAATAAATAATAATCATGTATTTCTTCCAGATAAAAGTTTTTGTTAAATGAAACAGGAATAATTTCATTCTCAATCATTGCAATATTTGGTCGATCAGTTAGATAACCGATTTCTTCTTTAATAAATCTGCTATGCACATCAAAGTAATATAGCTTTTTTGCATTTAGATTATTGACGTCAATATTGTCAGGTGTTTTCGAACAGATAATTATATTAAATTTTTCATGAAAAATAATATTTTCAAAAAAAGGCAAAATGGCAACCTTATGAGATCTTACAGAAGCAAATAGTATATTTTTTAAAGAAAATATATAACTATAAAATGAAAAAGAATAAAAACAACGATCTTCATAAGGATCTAACTGTGATATTTCATATTCATTCCCATTATAATTAAACAAATATTTGGAATCTTTAATATGTGATATAGAATAATTTCTATATTTTAAATTATCTAAATCTAAATTATTTTCAATAGAATTCAAATCTAAATATTGGTTTAACTTCTCTATTGAACCAAAATCGTTTTTGAATCTTTCATCTATATTATTCATTAAGTGTATTGCTTACTAAAGCTTTAAATTATTTATTCTATTTGTTTTATAATACAAGTTACGCTTAAATTTTAAGATTCATAAAATTTAAATAATTAGACCCAAACTCAGAGATATTTAGAAAGAATTTCAAAGAAACCTTTCTCAGAGTAGAGCTTTAATAACACTAAATCATCAATCTATATAAAATAAGATTCGGATTATTTTCGATTACATTCTCCAGTTTTTCAAAATTTAATTTCTCAAGAAGTTTAGTTGAGTTTTGATTCTCTTTATGTGTTTGTGCATCTATTACTCTTATTCCATGCGTTTTATTTATATAATCGATAACTTTTCCCGCAGCTTCAATCATAACTCCCTGACCATGGTATTCTTTAAGAAGTTCATATCCAATTTCGCATTTCTTTGAATCGACTACAAAGTCAAAGAGACAAATTGTACCAATTAGTTTATCCTTACCAGTCTTTGTAATTGCCCAATAAAAAAGCTCATCATTTTCATTTTCAATTATATTGTTAATGAAATTTAAGGCGTCTTCAAGTGTTTTACTCGGTTTTCTGTCAAGGAATTTATTTATTTCTTTGTCAGAACGCAATTGCAATATTTCTTCGGAATCATTTTTTGAAAGTTTCCGAAGTGTAAATCTATCAGTGATCAAAATAGGGAAGGCTTGTAAGTTCATCATTATAAAATATAAGGATTTGTTATATCTTCAATTATCAATCTGTTTTCGATTGCTTGTTCTAATATTTCTGAAGGTTTGCCAAATTTTGCTATCGCTAAATCTATTATTGATTCGATTGCGATTCCTTCCTGAGCCCAATCTTCAATAATTTGGGTTGAAAAAGTATCAGAAAAATAAACAATCTTTTCAGATCCTAAAAACTTAGCAAATGCTTTACTATAATTGAATATAAATTTCCTGTGCGACTCGTAGTTCAAGTTTGCGTATTTGTGTTCTGGTAAATATAAAATTTCAACAGTTCGTCTATTGAAATATAATAGTCCAAAATAAGTACTTAAGGAATGCGACATAAAGCCATTTTCACCAACTAATTCTGGGTTTTCGTTATTTTCCCAAGAATCTAAGAGATCGTTTTCGGTAATGTTTTCCCAAATATATTCTTTTTCAAGACTTGATAATACGCGTTCAATAGAGCTATTATGATCTATTTTACTTAGAATTTCTTCGATATAGACGTCTTTAAGTTCTTTGGATTTGCTTAACAAATAAGGAAATTCAATAATCTCTTTTGATGTTAGGTTATGTCCAATTATAATTCTTAAATCAACTCCCATTTTTTTGTATCATTTTAAAATCTGCTTTTTATTTTTAGAAACAACTCGACAACATACTTTTCGACGAATTCAGAATTTAGAGTTTTATTAAAATACTTTCTGTATTCTTCGTCAGTTTTCCCAAATATTGCATTCATTTTTCCGCTAAAGCAAAAACTTTCCTTTCGATTTAAAACTTTTCCGTTCTCAAATTTGAATGTATTCGTGCGCCAAAAATCTTCGGGCATTGCACTGTTTTCTCTTGTTGAAATTTGATACGATGATTTCTCAAATCCGGAATAAACAACACTTAATTTGCTTTTACTTTTTTCAAAATAACTTTCGGTTACAAATGTTTTTCCTTCGTAAACAGAAACCTGAACATCTATACTATCCAATTTTATATTTTCGGACTTCAATAATTTAGCCTTTTCGTGTACATTCTGAGCAAATAAACACAGACTATTAAAAAGTAGAAAAAGTAGTATTGTGATTTTCATCTGTTTTGTTTCTTATTACGCTTCCAATTTTTTAAACGAATATAAGAATATTTAAACGACAATTTATTTAACTTAACTGAAATTGAATTAGACAGATTTGTAAGTGTAATTTTATCGATGCTTTATGAGAACCATGAAAATATCTCTATTTAACTCAAAAAGCAAATCGCAATGTTCTTTTTTTTGTTTAGTATTGTAGAACAAATTCCTATTTTTTCTATAGAGAGCATTTTTAAAATACAATCCAAATAGTACTAAGAAAAAACAAAATTACTTTGATGCCTACTAAAATTGAAATACAAAATATTCTACCAGATACAAACTTTACTTGTTTTGTAATTCCTTCGTTATTTTCTAAATCTGAATGTGACCAATTACTAAATTCTGACATTAAAAACTCTTTTCAAAAAGCAATTTCAAATTATCCAACCTATTATAGAAATAATGATCGATTTGTTATAGATAACGATGTTCTTGCAAACCAATTATTCGAAAAAGTAAAACCATACTTGCCCAAAACCATAGAAACAAGTTCAAGTATTCAAGCCGAAAACGGGGTTTGGCATTTACAGGAATTGAATAATAGGATTAGGTTTTGTAAATATTCGGCAAATCAGTACTTTCATAGACATTTGGACGGAATTCACTATAAAAACGAAACAACACAATCTAAGTTAACGTTTATGATTTATTTGAATAACGCAACAGAATTTAAAGGCGGACGAACTTTGTTTTTCAGAACAAAAGAAACTAATGAAATTTGGGCTTCATATATTCCCAAACAAGGCGATCTAATTGTTTTTGATCATAATGTCTGGCATGAAGGAGAAGTTTTGACGCAAGGCGAAAAGTTTGTTTTAAGAAGCGATATTTTATATTCTAAAAAAGAAACCGAAACCAACAAAGAACCTTTTAGTAGCCATTTGGGCTATATTTGGTCGCTGCTCAAAATGGATGACGATACAATTCTAAGCGGAGGCAGAGATAAAGAAATAAAAGCCTGGACAGCTTTAGGAGAACAAAAGCAATCTTTAAAAGGACATCAGAATTCGATTTTGTGTATCGAAAAAATGAGTGATGATATTTTTATTTCGGGTTCAAGAGACAGACAAATAATTGTTTGGAAACACTATAAAATTTCAAATATTATAAAAGTTCATTCGGCAATTGTGCTTTCAATATGTCGCATAGATGCCAATACATTTGCCTCTAGTAGCGGTGACAATACAATCAAGATATGCAATCTTGACGGAACTGTTTTAAAAACTTATAATGAGCATACAAATTGGGTTTGGCAAGTCGTAAAATTAGACGATAATATTATTGCCTCAAGTTCAGAAGACGGCTCCATAAAAATTTGGAATTGCACAACTGAAGCTTCAATCAATACATTTCAAACAAATAATCCTATTATTAGCCTTGCTTTTAATAGTCTTACAAAAGAGCTAATCTGTGGAAATTTGAACGGCGAAATTTTAATTATAACCCTGACAGACAATTATCTACAACAGGAAATCCAAACATTTAAAGCACATGTTGGGATAATTAGAGCGATTAAAATAATAGATGACAAACATATAGCGACTGGCGGCGAAGATAATAAAGTGAAAATTTGGACTTTAGACGGGCTATTAATTTCAGAGCTCGAGCATCAAAATTTTGTACAATCTATTGAACTTTTAGATAGTAAAACACTATTAAGCGCTTCGTATGACGGAACAATTAAAAGCTGGACAATGTAATATCATTATTGCCAGCAAATATTACAAATTCGTATTATCTGTAACACAAAATCATTCTACAAGTAAATAGAAATTTCATAATGAAAAACCTCTTAATTATAATGACACTGCTAACTATTTGCATAAATAGTCTAACAGCACAAACCGAAAAAATGATCAATAAAGGAGGCGCCAGCATTTATTATGGAGATTACGCCAAAGATTTAAGATCAGAAAAAAGTTTGCCAGAAAATGTACAATCTAATTTGAAAGGATATTTGAATAAGATTTTGCCAACAATTGTTGACAGCATCACATTTTATCAGGGCCAAATTATAGATTTAAAAAAGTTTTTCAAAAAAGATCCTTCAACTTATGATAATGCCATAATAATACCTGCATATGATTTAGGTTTTTACTTAAAAAACAGATCAATTGGCGTGAAAAATTATTATTTAGAGATTAAACTTGATGAATATGGACAAATATTAGAAACTAATTGGCCTAAAGAAACTCTTGATTTTAAGAACTTCAAAACTTTAACAGAAATTGAAACAGCAGCTTTAAAACACATTACATCTCAAAATATTAAATATCAATCCTATAAATTCGATTTGGTATATAAAAAAGAAACTGGCAAATTATTTTGGATTATCACATTTCTAACTAAAGATAATGGAGTCCGAAATGAATATTATGAAATTGAATTTCCATGGAATTCATTAAAAATTTCAGATGAAGGCTTTGGATATCGACAAATTTATCATTAATTTTTTTTTTAAGTAACACGATCATTTTTTGTTACTTAAAAAACGCATCAAAACTTTCGTTTTTTGATTTTTGATACTTTTGAATATAAGCGTCTAAAAAACCACTTTCTTTCAAAAATTGCATAGGATCTTTTATATTCAATATTTCTTGAATTGCTTTTTGCTTGTCTTTTTGTTTATTAAAATACGATTCGGTTATTTTATAACCAATCCAATATCCTAAATCATTTGGCCTGTCATCTTTTTTTGAAGTTCCGTATAACCAATCCTGATAATCCGGATTTTTTAATCTCGTTACAAATTCCTCGCATAATTTATCCAGGTTTTGCTGCCCATATTTATACGATAACTGATTTATTGATTCTCCCGATATAAGTTCACCCATAAAATCTGCGCCACCTTCAAGCAAACACCATTTCAAGAGCACATCTTTTCCCGTGATTTTTTGCTGATAATGAATAAGTTCATGTGCGATCAAACCCGCAATACCATCTAGATTTTGAAGTTTTTCAGTTCCAACAACAATTCCTTCAGGAGCAGAAGTTCCTCCCGAATTAAATCTTCCGTAAACAAAATAAATAGGAGGGAACTTAGCATTTGGATACCAATATTTTAAAGCACTATAAATTGCTCTTACACGTTTTTCTTTGGAGGAAAGGTCGTTTAAAACATTTCTGGAAAGTTCATAATCTGCCTTTCTTTTTTTTACAACAGTAAAAAGTGAATCTGCATTGATTATTCTGTTTTCAGTAAATGCTTTAACTCCCGGAGAACCTTTTTTCATGTATTCAATAAACGGATTTTCTTTTGTTTTGTCCATTTTATCAAATGCTTCCCAGAAATTTTTTGAATCTTTTGTTTCAAAAACTGCATCTAAAGGATTGTCGGAGAAATTACTTTGTCCAAAAATAAAATTAGAAAGCACAATAAAAAATGTTGTAAAAAATAGATTTAACTTCATATACGATAGACTTTATATTTATTTCTTTAACGTTAAATTCTCCAAATTAATACTTCCGCACTGAATTTCTTTATCGTTTATTTTATAATAAAGATTTTGTTCTTTTATGCTTAGTCCAGTTCGCATGGTTCCGCCAACTTTTTTAATCGAGCTGAGTGCTATTACATAAAAAGCACTCGATTCTTTCGGGTTAATAGTTCTTTTCAGCGAAGACGGTTTATCAATGTTTTTATCAAAAAAAGGTTTTAAATCTGTTAAACCATAATTATACAAAGGCACTTTTTCAAGTGTCATCGTATCTTTAGGAATCAATACTTTAAAGTATTTACCGGATAGTGACGGAACTTCGTATGAATTCAAAGGAAAATCAATTTTCAGTTCAAGAGGATTATCTGTTTCATTGCTTATTCGAGTCCAAAATACAGCATAAACATATATATCGCCTTTAGAATCCGTATATCTTATTCCGCCTTTTGGAAAACTGTTTTGTATTATTACACTTCCGCCGTTAGAATCAGTATACAGATATTTGGTATAAACATTTTTATCCCGTTTTTTACTTTGGACATTTTTTACCGAATCTGAGGTTGATTTATGATCCTGCTTACAGGAAAAAAGTGAGGTTGTTACCAAAATCAATATTGCGATACTTTTTTTCATTTTTCTTTCAGACTTATTTACTATTAGTGACAATATACAATCTCTATTTTGTCGTCTATTTTTTCTATTTCGTTTCTGAAATCTTCAATTAATTCAGTTCTTCTTCCCAGATTTACAGAATAGTCTACAAATCCCTCCATAAAGTCTACACCTTGTTGTACAAACAATAATAGCTTTCTTTCGCTACAATAATTGTCTAAAATATTTGTAATATAATCCAGATATTCCTCACCAGTTTTACCTTTTAATTCTATTCTATACATTATTGGTAGTTCTATATTCATAACGTGACTTTGTGTTTATTGTAATTTTAAATCAAACTAAATATATTAATTAGGGAGTTTCCTCAAATAAAATTTTGCAACTCTTTTTGAACCTTTAGCTCTTCGAACAATTTTGCCTGTTTGCATATGATAAACCAAAAGTTTATTGTGTTTTACTTTATATTTTAGATGATACGGAATTCCATTTTCATGTTTTAAATCATACAAATGCGTATTTTGAAACAGATCTGCATAATTTGGTGTTTTCTGTGATTCATTCGATGTTAAAGTATCTAACGGATTATCATATTTGGGTTCGTCAAACCTTATATATGCAATATTTCTAGAAATTTTAAACTTCCCTGTCAATTCTTCATTCATTAAATCCCCAGCCATTTTGTATTTCACTGTACTATCAGCATTAAATTTTATTGTGGTTACAAAAAAGCCAAGCTGCGCAAAATTAGATCTATATGTTCCGCAAATATTTCTGTTAGAATTGCATGAAACCAATAAGAAAAATAGAAATAGGAGAGATAATTTTTTCATTTATTACTTTTTATTAGGAATATAATACATGGAAGTTATTTCCTGAAGTTATTTAAAATCAATTTGCCAGGTAATTTCATTATTCTCATGAAACATTGGGCAAAGCGTTTTTTCAGTTTCACCTTTATCGTTCACTAGTAACCAATCTGAACTATCTATCAGGTCAAGATAGTTATTTGCTTCCTCACACAATTTATCTTCGTTTTCTACATCACCATTTTCATAAAACAGGCTCACTTCGATAGAATGTTTGATGTAATTAGCCAAATGTGGATTTTCAGGAAACTCTGCCAAATAATCAAAAGCAAAGATTATGTCTCCTGAACTTCTCATGTCTCAGTTTGTTTCGGTCAGAGATCCAATTAAAGTTTCCTTGAAATACAAATCATATTTCTTCATATCTATTTTCTTGTTTTATTATTGTTTTTTTTGAGGTCCATTATCGTATACATTCCATTCATCAATATCATTATAGCGTTTTGAAATATGTAATTTTTTGTTCCGTACAATATAAACCTTATTCAAAGACTTAAACTTTTTCAAATCAGGAATTTTCACCAAATTAGGATTTTCTCCTAAACGTAGTTCTTTCAGTTTTTTGAATTGTATTAAAGAAGACAGATCTTTAATAGGACTGTTATAAAGTTCAAAAAATTCGAGATTTTCGTTTGTATAAAGAGAAGCAGGAATTTTGGATAAACCATTGAGCCCTAAACGCCTTAATTCTTTTAGATTTTTTATCATCGAAATATTATCAGTTCCGTTAATAGTAATTTCTTCTATTTTTTTTGACTTTTCCAAATCTACAGGTAAAGAAAAAGCTTTGTTAAGCGAACTGATATACAATTTTTTCAAACTTTTTAAATTAGAAATTCCGTCCAGAATAATTAATCCTTTCATAAATTGAAGTCTTAATTCTGTTAGATTAGAATTACTTGAAAATGAAGACGGAATTTTTTTCAATTCATTGCATCCGTTAAAATCTACTTTCTCTAAGGATTTCATATCTCGCAAATTAGAAATATCTATCAATTGATTATTATTACTACAATAAACTATTTTAAGCTTTTCTAAATTGTAAAAATTTGTTGGTAACTCTTTTATCCCAGTTTTAGATAGATACAAATACTCTAAAGTATTATTACTGCAAATACCATCTATATTTTTAAGATTAGGGAGATTTGATAAAAATATTTTTTTGAAATTGCATTTACTCATATCAAAATCAATTTTATTTAATACAGGCAAATCTGCAATCTCAATTTTTTCTAAAGAATTTATAGTAGATAATCCTTCTATAGAACGCAACGAATCGTTATCTGAAATTGTAAAATCAGATAATTTTATGGACGAAAAATCACCTTTAAATTCTTTTAATCCTGTTTTATATAAATAAATTGAAGAAAGTTTTTGATATTTTGCAAGTTCTGAAATATCCTCTAATAATCGCAAATTATATAAACTTACGCTTTGAAGGTCTTTACCAAAATTAGAAGGAAACTTTGTCAAAGCGCCATCTACAATAGTCAATCTTTTTAAATTTTGTAATGTACTAATGCTCTCAAAATCATTAAAACCGGATCCAGTATATAAATTAAGATCTTCAATAGTATTATTCAATTTAAATCGAGGAAAACTTTTAAGTTTCTCGCATTTTAAATATACGCTACTTAATTTTTCCATCTTACTTAGAACGTCAATATTCTCTATATCTGATAAATCAAACCTTATAGTAGACAACGAAGTAAGTTTTTCAAATTCATCAGGAAGGTTTTTTCCTTTAAAATTAAATATTGATAAGAATTTTAAATTTGTAAGATTTTGTAATCCGTCAAGATTCTGAAGATTAGATTGGAAAGCAATAGTTAAGTTTTCGAGATTTTTAGCTTTTATATTCGAAAACTCTTTTAAACTAACAAAATTTGACCCAAATCTAATGCTAAGATCAGTCAAACTATCAAATTCGATAGCACTAAATTCTTTTGGAATAGTAGGAAGATCAATAACAAAAGTTAACGATCGAAAGGATGATAAAAGCTCTAATCTGTCTAAATTGGTTGTTGAATCGATGATAAAAGTACATCTAAAATAATGTTCATCATCACCCGGCCTAATTTCGGCTTCTGAAAAATCATTGAGATCCTTATCGATCTGAACATATCCCGGCTGAGCAAATGCATAATTAACCAGCATCAAAAAAAACAGAATCAATCCTTTTGTTTTCAACATATATAACTTGCTTAAATAAGAATTAAAAAGTCTAAAATATAGATTATTAAATGAAATACCTGAATATTCATCGTTATTATTTATTGATAACAATTGGATAGAAAAGGTTGGGAAGCTAGCTTAAAATATTTTCAATAGTTTAAAAATTAAGAGAATTTACACTTACAAATAATAGACAGCGTTTCTACAACGATTTTAAACCCTAATTTACAATTTAAAGAACATATTAGTTTTAAAACGCATAATGATTTTTCACTACATTTGGCATAGATATTATTTTATTTGGCAAGTTTATTGTCAAACAAAAGACATCAAATCATGAACCCCAAATCTTGCAAATGAAAAAAAATCTAATAACTCTTTTACTTGTATTTACAGTTATAAATACGTTCGGGCAAGCGCCAAGCACTTCAAAAACCGGCAAAAATAATTATTCAAACAATAAAGAATTAACGGTTAATGATATCGTTACTAATAAAGCAATAAAGGCTGTTACAAAAGTTCCATTAGACGAAGCTTTAGTTTTAATTTACGACTACGATGGTTCTCTTTTTGCGTTTGATTTAGAATCTGAGACAATCGCCTGGACCGTAAAAGCTACTGATAATCATACCGAAATGTGTGCAAATCAAATAACATTATTAGATGGAGTAGTGTATGTTCCGTTTATAAATGGTGAAATTTTTGCAATTGATAATCAAACCGGAGCCATTTTCTGGAAAACAAGATTAGGAAATATTACAGATCAAATTATACTAAAAGATCAAATTCCGGTTATAAGCGACGGAAAACTGTTTATCACAACGCAAAGTCCAAATAATAATATTTATGCGCTTGATCTAAAAGATGGTAGTTTAATATGGAACTATAAGTTAGATTCTACAAACAATGATATTTCGGTTCTCTATTTTGACAACAAAGTTTTTACTCAAAGCGGAACTCAGTTCTATAGTTTTGAAGCAAATACAGGAAAACTTATTTACCAAAAAAGCTTTGACGAACCTATACACGGAAAACCTGTAACAGATGGTGAAAATGTATTTATTGCAAATGAAAAAGATATAGTTTACGCTTTAAGCCCTAATAAACCAGATATTTTATGGCAATTTAAATTAGATGAAAATCAATCTAATATTAAGGATCGTATCGTTTGCAAAGACAAAAAAGTATACTTTGCAGCGCAAGGTACAACGGTTTCTTCTCTATATGCTCTAGATTCTAAAACTGGAACTCAGCTTTGGAAAACGGACTTTAAAGATGATAATATCGAATACATTCTTGAAGAAAGCGATAATATATTTGGATATACGCATAAAGCAAAACTTTTTCAAATAGACATTACGAATGGCGAAATAGCATTTGAGGCAAAATTAACAACGAAACCTATTTCAAATCTTGAATTTGCAAATGATGATTCCTTGTTTTATTATTCTGATGCAGCTTTAATTCAGTTTGAATTTAAGACAAAAGATGAAAATGAAGTTTATCTCCGAACTTCTATTAAAGACAATGCTTACAGCGCATTTGTAAAGAAAATTAGATAATAAACAGAAAAGCTATTAAATATAACTTAAGCTTGTAGTAAGCAAGAAAGCCTCTAAATTCACTTGAATTTAGAGGCTTTCTTTTTGACTGATTAAATATTATTTACTTTCAAAAGCATCAGGAATATTTTCATTTAGATAGTTTGAAAGCTTTTCAAAATCTTTTGAATTCCTCTTAGACAAAATGAGTTTAGTTCCTTCCTTCATGTTTAAAACTATTATTAAAGAAGTATTAACTTCCCCCAAATGATATTGAGTTTCTGTCCAACTTGAAACAGTTTTTAAGCTATATTGTTTTTGTTTAGAGAATATTTGGCTAGTAACCAGAACATCGTCAATAAGTTTATAATATAAAATTCTATTTGTATTTGAAATGTATAATACCATAATAGCGACAGCAACTATTATTGAAACTACTTTTTGCCATAATTCTTCAGATCTTCCTATTATTACAAAAGTTATCGAGCTTACAAGTAAAATATATAAAACAATCAATAACTTGTCCCTTGTCATTTTTTTCATGAAAATCAATTTGCAGTTTTTTATTTAGCAAGCAGTTTTTCTATTTCTGCCGCCATGTTTTCTAAATTATTCGGGGTATTTCCCATTGAGACAAATTTTATAACGCCTTCTTTGTCAATTATAAAACTTTTAGGAATTGAACCAGTTGCAAACTCATTCCATATTTTTGAATTTGGATCAAGTCCAAAATTAAAATCAATTCCGTCTTTTCTTAGTTTTTCTACTTTTTTCTGAACTACAGCTTCTTTTTCTCCAATTGAGATTGCCAGAAACACAAAATCTTTGTCTTTATTAGGTGTAATGATTTTTGCAGGAATATCATAAAACTCCATTAAGCAAGGTGCGCACCAAGTTGCCCAAAAGTTTACAAGAACAACTTTACCCTTTAAATCAGATAGTTTAACTTCTTTGCCGTCTATTAATTTTAAGGTAAAATCTTTTGCTTTATCTTCTACATTCAGAATAAACTCTTTTTTTTGTTCAGCTTTCTTTTTTGCTACTATTGGCTGGACTTTGGCTTTTTTGTCATTCTCCAGTTTTTCCTGCTCTGTATAAATCTCAATTTGCATGATAAATTCTCTGTCCCCAATTTTATCTCCAAATTTCTTAGCTAATTCATCTCTTTCCTTTTCAGAAACTCCTTTGTTCATGGATTTGATATAACCTTCGGCGCCGTATTTTTCGACTTGTTCTTGTGTAGAAATCTCGTTGTTGACTAATAGTACATATTCTGGTTTTTTAACCACACTGTTTTGTCCGTAAAAAGACTGCGACGCTATTACAAGCGCTAAAAGAAGTAATTTTTTCATTTTTTGATTGATTGAAGTGATTGATTGATGATTTTAGTTCATTTAATAATCGGAATAATATGCTTTTAATTGGCTTTGATTTAACCAATTTAGAATCCTAAAATTAAATTTACTAAGAGCGAATATAAGAAAATATTTATTCTAAATAATTTAAAACTCATATTGTTAGAATAAATATTTTTTAACAAAGACTAAATATTTTATGAATCAAGATTAAAATATTTCAAATCATTCTGTAACATATTAGTTAAAATCATACATATAAAGGACAGTATAATTTCACTGGATTTAAAAAGTTCAAATTTTAGAAAACAACTAATAAAACTCAACCTATGAATATATTAGAATGGCTCGTTTTTATTTTAATTATGCAATTTATTCATGGTTTATCTACTTGGAAATTTTACTCGAAAGCAGGTAGAAAACCTCTGGAAGCATTTATACCAATTTATAATTTGGTTGTTTTAATGAAAATTATAAATCGGCCTCGTTGGTGGGTTTTCTTGCTTTTTGTTCCAATTATCAATCTCATCGTAATTCCTGTAGTTTGGGTAGAAACCATTAGAAGCTTCGGAAAAAATTCCAGTTTTGACACTGCTGCAGTTTTACTAACATTTGGGTTTTATATTACTTATTTGAATTATACTTCTAAAGATCTTACTTACATTGAGAATAGAGATCTAACACCAAGAACAAAAACCGGAGATACAATAAGTTCTCTTTTATTTGCTATTATTGTTGCAACATTGGTTCATACCTATGTGATACAGCCTTTTACAATTCCGTCTTCATCATTAGAAAAAACATTATTAATTGGTGATTATCTATTTGTGAGCAAAATTCATTTTGGAGCAAGAACTCCCATGACAACCGTTGCGTTGCCTATGGTTCATGATACAATTCCTTTTATAGGAAAAAAATCGTATTTGTTTAATGATGATGTAACTAAAAAGGAAACATCGATATTAAACAAGTTTCAATTGCCTTATTTTAGATTTCCGGCGATAGAAACAATCCAACGAAATGAAATTGTAGTTTTTAATCAACCAGCAGATACGCTGCGCGATATGGATAATTTTAAACCAGACAGAAATTATTACAAGCCTATTGATAAAAAAACAAATTTAGTAAAACGATGTGTTGGTATTCCTGGTGATTCGTTGGAAATCAAAAATGGAGATATTTACATTAACGGAAAACTAAGCATATTACCTCAAAGCGCTAAACCTCAATTTAATTTTATAGTAGATACAAAAGGAGTTTCCATAAATCAGGACGTTCTGGTAAATTATTATGGCGCAAAAGAAGGCATGAAATATGAAAACGGAGATTTTGCTCAAACCCGTAACGGAGAATATTTTTTGACATTGACGGATAGCGAAGCAAAGACACTTGCAAACAATTCGGTTGTAAAAAGCGTTAAGAAATATTTGTCGCCAAAAGGACAAAATGAAGACGTTTTTCCGCATGTCGCTTCTTTAGGTTGGAATGTTGACAATTTTGGACCCATTTATATCCCTAAAAAAGGAGCAACTGTCAAGTTAGATTTAAAAACGCTTCCGTTTTACAAGCGAATTATACAGGAATATGAAAAAAACACTTTAAAAGTAAATGGTAACGAAATTATAATCAACGGAAAAGTAAGCAACAGTTATACTTTCAAGCAAGATTATTATTGGATGATGGGAGATAACCGTCAGAATTCTTTAGATGCGCGATTCTGGGGATATGTTCCTTTTGATCACGTACTTGGCAAACCGGTATTTATTTGGTTCAGCTGGAACAAGGAGGGAAGTGGCCTGAACAAAATCAGATGGAACCGTATTTTCTCTGTAGTAAACGGAAACAGCGAACCTAAATCGTATTTAATTCATTTTATAGTTTTAGTATTTCTTTATATCATTGGAAAGAGAATACTAAAGAAAAAAGCAAAAGAATAATCATTCACAAAAAAAAGCTCCATTAAATTATGGAGCTTTTTTTATACTATTTTTTATTTCGTTTGCTATTAATTTTGATGATACGGGCGACCAATGTGTATCATCAAAAAAGTAAACATCTTTTTCAGTCTTTAATTTTTCAGACAATATTTCCTTTGAGTCGATATAGATATAATCTTTCTTTAATTTCTTAAAGTTTTCAAAGAATAGAGGCTTTGTAAAATTCTTTTTATCAACTATATAGTCATAATACAAATCGTATTTGTCCGGTGATGGCAATACGATTAGTTTTACATTTTTTTGTTGGAGTTTTTCCGATATCGTATTCAAAATATCGTTTAGATTAATGGAATTTTCTACCAAATTATTCTTTTCGACTTTCGCTAAATCCTGGAAGTAAAACAACAGTTTATCCGAATTATTACTAAACAAAGACTTCGCATTAAGCTGAACATTATAAACGACTTCATTTGATAAATAATTATTCTTCAAGAAAAACTTGGCCGAAGATAATGGGAATTTTAGCGTTGCGCGGGAGAAAAAATCATATTTAAAAACTTCTTCTTTTGCTTTATGATTAGCGACTAAAGTATCAATATCATTCGTTGTTAACGTACAATTAGAATCGATTTCTTCGCTATTTTCGATAATATATCGTTCTACATTTTGAAGTACGACATACTTAATTTTGTATTTGTCAAAAAAGTCGCCCTTTACCAAATTCATTAACGTCTGAATTTGATTGTGCGAAATGAATCTGTCAACATGAAGAACCGTAAAATCATTTGCAAGTTCATTTTTATATCCAATAACATTTTGTTCAGAGAAAGAATCTCCAATGGTAAGTATTTCAAATTTTCTATTTGAGGATTTTGACAATAACTCAAACTTTTTAATTTTATTAAAATCAAAAACTTCCCTGTAACTCTTATAAACATTTGGTATATAACCAAGTCGCAATAAGTCAGGACTTTCAGCTGTAGAATAAAATAAATATGTAAAGCTATATAAAGTTAGAAATGGCAACGTAAAGAGTAGCGTTTTGAAGATGAATTTTCTCATAGATTAAAATTGGAAATAAATAAATTGAGATTCTTTACCTCCAAACCAAAATATCGCAATAATAATGGCATAATACATTGCATATCTAAAACCTCGTTTCCATTTTAAACCAAGGCGAGCAATTGCATATTCACTTTCTCTGCCAAACCATTCGATAAGTATAAAAATTAATAATAAAAGGAATAAAAATGAAGGCCTTACACTCGGAATTGAGAATAAGGATTTTGAGAATATTTGAGAAATATATTGCACGGCATGGCTTAAATTTTCGGCTCTAAAGAAAATCCAGGCAAAAACGGTTAAACCAAATGTAATTGCGATAGAGAATAAGTCTTTCAAACTTGGCAAATATTTTCCTTTTGCTACAATTTCGAGGTTATTTCTATTCGAATTTAATACGATCGAAGGCATGATATATAGTGCATTCAGCAATCCCCAAACGACAAAAGTCCAATTTGCGCCATGCCATAATCCGCTGACAATAAAAATGATAAAAACGTTTCGCACTTTCATCAACATACTTCCTTTGCTTCCGCCAAGAGGAATGTACAGATAATCTCTAAACCATGTAGAAAGCGATATGTGCCAACGTCTCCAAAATTCGGCAATATCACGTGAAAAATACGGAAAAGCAAAATTTCTTAATAATTCGATTCCAAGCAAACGCGCGGTTCCCAAAGCAATATCAGAATAACCGGAGAAATCGCCATAAATTTGAAACGTAAAGAAAATAGCACCTAAAACATGATCGCTTCCGGAATGCGCTTCAGAACCATTAAAAATCTGATTTGCATATTCGGCACATTGATCTGCAATGACAATTTTCTTGAATAATCCCCATAAAATCTGCCTTAAACCATCTACAGCATTTGCGTAGTCAAATGTTCTCTTTTTCTGAATTTGTGGCAAAAGATGTGTCGCACGCTCTATAGGACCCGCAACTAATAATGGAAAAAAGCTCACAAAAAGAGAATAATCAATAAAGTTTTTTTCTGCTTTTATTCGGCTTTTATAAATGTCAATTACATAAGATAAACCGTGAAAGGTATAGAACGAAATACCTACGGGAAGAATAATTTTTAAGGTCCAGACATCAAACTTTAATCCAACGCCATTTAAAACTTCCGAAAATGATTCGATGAAAAAATTATAATATTTAAAAACTCCAAGAAAGCCAAGATTAACAGAAATACTTAACCAAAACCAAAACTTCTTTGCTTTCTCCGTTTTCGCATCACACATTTTGATTCCTGTATAATAATCTAATAATGTCGAAAAAATGAGAAGAAATAGAAATCTCCAATCCCAACAGGCATAAAAAAAGTAACTGGAAACAAGTAAAATTATATTCTGAAGCCTTAAATTTTCTTTTGCAATAAACCAATATAATATAAAAACAATCGGTAAAAAGAGAACAAAGTTTATGGAATTAAAAAGCATGTTTTTAGTCTATTTTTGTGGTATTTATTGTTTTGTCCAGTAGTTTCATTTAGCATAATGCAAAATGTTTAGACTAACAATAAAATTGACTCCAATAGTTTCAATTCAGATTGCCTTTAAGTGTAAATAATACTGGTATTTTCGGCTAATATAAAAAAGATTATCCGAAAAAAATTAAACTTTTTATTTATGCCGAAAATTTTAATAATTATCGATTATCCATTCGTGATCAATACTATCTAAGTTTACATCCTGATAATTGATTTCTTCTTTACTAACTTCTCTTTTATAAGGATCCAGTATTTCCCAAAGTGTTTCGTCAATGTCTGAAAGATTTGTTTTTATTATGTCTTTCAGTTGTCTTTTTAAATAAAAACTATAATGCAATCCGCTTGAAAAACCTTCTGACATTCCGTTTTCCGGAAGCGTTATTTTATAAATTTCTTCTCGAAAATTCATCAAATCACTAAAAAGCCAACCTATGTCAACCGTTCTGTGCCTAATATGATCAAGAAGGTCAGGATCAGAATATAAAGCTGTTATTTGTGTAATTATTTTATCTGATAATTCTTTGTTCGCATCTTTTTCTCTGTCATGAAGAAATTCTCCTGACAAGACATATTCAAGATTCGTTAACTTATTAAGATGCTGCGCTCTGGTAAGTTTTTCAGTATTACCTGTAAATGAGTATCTTATTTGTACCAACGGATTGACGTATTTTTTTGTCAATTCAAAAGCTTCTAAAAGTGTTTCGATTTGCGAAAGTCTAATTTTTGCCGGTTTAGAATTTCTTCTTTCTGGTGACGACCACAAATATTTATAGTCTAATATTTTGTATAATAAATCTTTTGCTGTCATAGCTTGATGCCTTAAAAATACTGATCCTGAATCTATGCTAAATTTCTCTATTTCTGAACTCTTTTTAAGTCTAAATCCTGAAAGTCAAAACTAAAATCAATATTTGGAGAAATACCTTTCATTTTAATAGCTTGAGCCTTACCAGTTTCATCAAGTGAAAACATAGCAAATGCATCACAATTCATAGCTTGATATTCCCATTTTACAGCAAATGTGTTAGCATTATAAAAAGCCATTGGACCGCTTAATTTTGGAGAACGATATGATTTAAACCATAATTGTTTATTTTTTTCGAAAACTTCAATTTCTCCAAACCATTTGTCTGCGTAAACACCTATAAAGTCTTCATTTTTAATTTTTACATTCTTTGAAGACGCTACTTTTTGCCATGCTTTTTTAGTAACATCGTCTCCACTGGCTTCATCCTGGCTCATCCAGGTAACCATTTTATCTGTCCATCCAAAATCATCCAATCCTAAATAACTATCTGAAATAGTATTTGAAACCGCCATAAAAAGTCCGGCGCCGCCATTTTGAGTATTTGTCAAAATAACGATACCTAAATTCTGATCCGGATACATTTTTACAATCGACAACATTCCAGGCAAACCTCCGGTGTGAGATACTTCCAGATTTCCTTTTATATCAGCTAATTCCCAACCTAAACCATAACCTCTAAAATGAGAATTATATCTTGGATTTTGATCTGCTTCTTCAACAGTATGAATACGCCACATTTCGTTATGGTTTTTCTCTGAGAATAATGTAGTTTTCAAATCAGGTCCATATTGCCCTTTATTCATAGAAACTGTCATCCATTTTGCCATATCTGCAACATTCGAAATTATTCCTCCAGCAGCGCTATTCATTTGAACTCCAAAACTTTCAATTGCTTTTATAGTTCCGGATTCAGAAGAATGAGGTACCGCCAAATTGCTTTTGTCCTTAATTAAACTACTTGCAGCAAAACTATTATTCATTTGCAAAGGCTCAATAATTCGCTTTTGTACAAATGCTTCATAACTCATTCCACTTGTTCTCGCAATTAATTCGCCTGCAACAACATAAAGCAAATTATCATAATCAAATTGCGTTCTAAAAGCAGAAACCGGTTTAAAATATTGAAAACCATTCAATACATCTTTAATCGTAAAATTCGAACCGTCAGGAAAAAACATCAAATCACCAACGCCCAAACCAAGTCCGCTGCGATGCGTTAACAAATCCTGAATATTGAAATTCTCTGTTACATAATCGTTATACATTTTAAACTCAGGAATATGATCTTTTACTTTATCCGTCCATTTCAATTTTCCTTCGTCTTCAAGAATAGAAAGTGCCGCAGTCGTAAACGCTTTACTATTTGATGCAATTTGAAAATTTGTGTTTTCGTTTACCGCTTTTTTAGTTTCAATAGAAGTAACACCGTATCCTTTTTGGTGAATTATTTTTCCGTCTTTGACAATTGCGATCGAAGCGCCGGCAACTTTAAATTTTGCCAAAGCATCTTCCATTAATAAATCAATTTTCTGCGATGTTAATTGTGCGAAAGTTGGAGTAGAAGCAAGGCAAATAAAAATTAATGAAGTTAAAATAGTTGTTCTTTTTCTGGAATAGAGATTGTTTTTGAACATTGTGGTTTTTTGGGTTTTATAGTTAACTTTTGGATAGAAATAAAACAATCTCGATAATTTAAAATTATAAGGATTTTTTTTATAAAAATAGTATTATTTTATTGAATATAAAAAATATATTTATGTTAAATAATTCGTTAATCTAAGATAATAATAGCGTTTATTAAACAATTATTACAGCGTTTATCAAAATTATCGGTAAAAATCAACAATAAAGGAAGTAATGAAATATAAAGCAAAAAACCTCTAAAATCAGATGACTTTGAAGGTTTTCTATTGAAATTATATTATCAATTTATTAGGGTATTTTTTATTCTAATTTGGCAATTCCTGAAACATTTCAACCATGATTTCCAAACCTTTTGGTGAGTACATAAAATCCAGAAACTCTTCGGTTACTTTTTCTTCTTTGACAAATCTTTCGAACATTTCTTTCTCATAATCCGCAATTGCTTCGTTTAGATTCGGAAATTTTCCGCTGGTTAAATTTTCGCTTAATTCCAGAGCGTCAAGCATTGCTGCATTTACACCTTCGCCATTTGGCGGTAATAAATGCGCCGCGTCACCAAGCAAAGTAATATTTGATTGTGTTTCCCAATTTTGATCAGAAGGCATTCCGTATAAAGGTCTTGGAACAAAAGTTGTTTCATTTTCCTTAAATAATTCCTGCCAAATATTTGACCAATTCTTGAATTCTTCATTAAACCAAGTTTGAACTTGTTTGACATTTTTAAAATCAATACCACTTTTCACAGCCCAATTTTCATCCGTTTTCCAACCAATATAAAAATCTAAACTTCCGTCACCTTTAGCGCTTAAAAACAAGGTTTTAGAATCTGCCATTGCTGATATTTTACCGCCTTGTAATAAGTTATTAATTTGTGGAGTATTCTTTTCTGAGTTTTCAATATTCCCAACCAAATAAGTAACGCCCGAATAAACCGGTTTGATTGGCGTAAGAAAAGGACGAATTTTAGAATTTGCACCATCAGCTCCAATAATAATATCGGCGTTTGCAATATTTCCGTTTTGAAAAATAATTTGCCACACATTCTCAATATTTTCTACCGAAACAATATGACTGTCCCAAACAACCGTTTCAGGCTCAAGCGAATCTAACAAAATATCTCTTAACGGTCCGCGATCGATTTCAGGTCTAAACCATTCGTCACCAAAATCGCCCGTTGATTCTTTTTGATGATCGTCATGAAAAATGATTCCGTTTTGATCCACAACACGATATTTGTCATTGTCAGGTCTGTAGTTTTCTTTAAAAGCGTTCAGTAAATCAGCAGCTTCAATTGCTTTCAAACCAGATTCAAAGTGCAAATCGAGTGTTGCGCCTTGCAATCTTATATGTCTGTTTTCGTCTCTTTCGTATACTTTTACATTTGCTCCTTTAAGCTGCAAAAGCCTCGCTAAAGTAAGTCCGCCTGGGCCTGCGCCAATAATGGCGACACTTTTACTTTCTATTAGATTATTCTCTTTTAATGCTTCCATTTTTGATACCTTTTATTTATAGTGCAAAGAAATGGCGATTAAACGAGGTGCAAAATATCAAAACAAAGTAAGTATTGGACTATTTGTGGTTTTTATTTCTAAAAGCTAAAGGCGTTATTCCGGTTACTTTAGAAAATAACCTCGAAAAATAGGGATAATCATCATAACCCAAATCAGCTGAAATCTCTTTTACAGATTTATCTGAGTGATATAACATACGTTTCGCTTCAAGAATAATACGTTGCTGAATATGATATGTAACAGAAAAACCTGTCGTGTTTTTTACGCATTCGTTAAGATAAGCCGTTGATATATTAAGTATTTCAGCATATTCCACCGGTTTTTTGACCGAAATATAGTTATGTTCTAAAAATCCTTTAAAAGCTTTGGTTATGGTATCAAATCTGGAAAGTGAATCTGTAGTTTTACTCTGTTCTAAATATTGCGAAATAACCAATCCAATTAAAACATTGCAACTGTCTTTAAGTATAGAATTATATAACTTTTCGTGGTTTCTTTCAGAGATATTTACACAAAGTGCTATAGTTTCTGAAATTACAGAAAATGTTTCCTCGTTTATTAATAAAGGTTTTACGGGCGTAATATCTTCTAATAATTTCAGATATTCAGGATTCAGATTTTCATTATCAATTGCCCAACCGCTAAAAGTCACATTTTCGAAACCTATTAAGCGATGGATCTGATTGGGATGGATATAGAGTAGGGAAGAAGGCTGAATTTTATACGTCTGAAAATCAATTTCGATGCCCGTAGTTCCGCTTTCCTGCAAAAGAAACAAATGAAAATTATCCCGATGCGACTCTTCAAATTCCTCAAAAGAATCTAAATCGTTAACCGAAATTTTTCCTATAATAGCAATGCCAGGCTCAAACTCGCCACTAGCAGGATTTACAGGAATTGATTTCGTTTTTTTAGACATTATACTTTTGCTTCTTTATACAAAGATATTTAATTATTTGATGGGAATTTTCAGAAGCAAACTAATCAGTTTTTTTGAATAGTTTATATAAATTAAATTCAAATGGCTTTAGCCAAAAATGTCGAATTTGGCTAAAGCCTTACATTATCCATATTAATTAACTCCAGCTAAAGCTGGAGGCTATTCAAAAAAAATAATACTCAATATCGTAATCTTTAAACAAGATTTTTTGAACGGTTAATTTAGAAAACGACAAACCCGACAGGTTTTAAAACCTGTCGGGTTTACTTTGCGGTGAATTCTAAACTTAATTAAGCCAAAACCGTTTTTCGATCAGCAGGTCTAAAATACCAGGATATTACAGTTAAAAAGATTAATAATAGTGGTCCAAAAAGTTCTTTGGCAGCATCTCCGCTTGCTACGTGTGAGAAAATAGCGCCAGACATTGCAAAGAAAAATCCAGCATAAGCCCATTCTTTCAACAAAGCAAACTTTGGAATAAGAATAGCAATAACGCCAAGAAATTTCCAAACAGCCAAAAGCGTTAAAAAATAAAGCGGATATCCCAAATGCGCCATCATATCACCTTGATCTTTTACTTTTATAAATTGTACGATTCCAGTTGCAGTCATTCCTAATGCAAGCCAAAGCGTTGCAACCCAATAGATAATTTTGTTTCTCTTAGTCATAATTACTTGATTTAATTAGTTAGTAGTTGTTAGTTATTTTAATTTATTTACAAAATCCTGTAAACGGTTATGCGCCATATTAATACCCTGAGCAAACGGAAGTTTCAGCATCTGATCTCTAAGTTCCGGTGATTTGTAAACGATTTGCATCGTAAGTGCGCTCGTTTCATCTGATACTTTTGTGAATTCTAAAAACTCAAGTTGTGCTGGAAAAGGAGTATTTTCCATCTCAAAAGTTCTGGTGATTTTTTCATTTTCGATTATTTCGTGAATCACACCATTCGCTTGAAAAACAACATTCCCTTTAGGATCAGTAGTTTCAAATTGCCAACCGCCATGTTTTACATTTTCAAGTTTTAAAACTTTTGTTCCCATCCATTGTTCCACAATTTCAGCCTCTACATAAGCTTTGAAAAGTAATTCAAGAGGCAAATCAAATTCTCTCGTAATTACTAAATCCTGTTTGCCATTTTCGGCATGAATTTTAGTTTTTGGTTCCATGATTTTTATTTTTTAGGTTGATAGTTCTTCATTATGGCTTCGAGTTTATTAAACTTTTCGTCCCACATTTTTCTAAAAGGCTCTATGAAATTGTCAATTTCTTTGATCTTTTCGGGATTTAAATGGTAATAAATCTCTCTTCCGTTTTGTGTTTGATGTAATAATTCACATTCACTTAAAATCTGAATGTGTTTTGAAATAGTTTGTCGTGACGAACTAAAATTTTCGGCTATTGTACCTGGTGTCATAGCCTGAAGCGCAACCAAACTCAAGATTGCTCTGCGAGTAGGATCTGCTATTGCCTGAAAAACGTCTCTTCTAATTTCCATTGTGCAGTTATTTGACTGCAAATATAATGCAGTTATTTGACTGCGCAAATTTTTTGAAGACTTTTTTTTAAGTAAAACCTTAAATTAATTTTAAAAACCTAAATGTAAATCATTAAAAAAGAGTAGAGCAGAAACCCGTTAAGCACAATTTCATTAAGTTAAGCTAAAAAAAATAAAATCAGTTTTTATCTGCGTCTTTACGAAGTAAATCTGTTTTATCCGCGTCAAAATTAGACACTGATTTTACTGATTCGCTAAAGCGAAAACGCTGATAAAAACGGATTTTTCTATACACCTAACGGGTTAGAGTAGAAGCAATAGTTAATAAGTAGCATTTATTCTAATGCTGGCTTTTATAAGCGCCAAGCCTTTTACAGCATTGATGTTAAAGTCTTTTGGCTGATGGTGTTTATTCTCTGAAACAAGCTTTATAAATTCATCTCCTTTTTCAGATTTATGAATCCATTTTACCATTACAAATTCGTCGCCTTCATCATTGACTAAGGAAATCAGGTACATTTCGCCCCAATAAATGTTTCCAATCGAAGTCGTGATCTTTTTATATATAATAATATCACCCGATTTTAACAGCGGATACATACTATCACTGCTTACATAAACTGCGCCATCGCATTTTGGTAAATTCGGTACAGTAATCTGATCAATTAACTTCTCAGTACTTCCTTCATCAAATAAAGTGGATGCGGATGCGTGAACATCAAAAAGTGGAATATTTTGCTTTTGATATTTGTCTTCTTCTGACTGAGATTCGTTTACGAAATTATTATGTTCATTATTTAAATTTTCACTATAAATCTGATTTTTGATCATTTTTTGCTTTCCTGTAAGCAACCAAACCGGATTTAAATCTAAACAATTGTCTATTATTTTATTGAAGACATCTTCTCCTAAATTTCCATTTCTTTTTAATTGGGTACCTAAATATCCATTAGACAGGCCATTCTCCTTCTCAAATCGAGTTGGTTTAATTCCTTTATAATCAAGGTATTGATAGAGTCTTTCAATTGCTTTCATAAAATATAAGAAAATATTTACTAAACCTTGCTGTTTTATAGACTATTGTTTATATATTTGTTCCCGCAACAGGAACAACCAAGGCAATGGACAAAGAAACGAAAAAGAAAAACATTTACAACACAGAAATCCTTAATCGTATCAAAGAAAAATATGGTTTATCAAAAAGATTTATCACAATGAGTCTTTCCGGTGACCGAAAAAGTGAAATGACAGAAACTGTAAGAAAGGATTACAAAAAGATGGAAACGGCAATTGCAGCACTTTTAAAAACGCTCTAAAAAATAAATATAATCTCAGTATTAGAAAACGTACTAAGACAATAATATCAAAATAACTTATTTCCTTGATTTAGAGGATTTCAACCACTAATCACTAAATCGAAAGCCTCCTTAATCTTTGATTTTGGAGGCTCTTTTTTTTATTTTAATATTTAAATTCTCTGTTCTATTTATAAAAGAGTCAATTTACAATACTATAAAGTTCTCAATATTAATTTGTTCCAGAAAATAGGAATCATGCGAAACTACAATTAGTGAACCTTGATATTCGTTAATTGCTTTGGTCAGAATTTCAATATTCTGAATATCCAAATTGTTTGTTGGTTCGTCTAAAATAATAAGATCCGGAGATTCTTTGTTTATGGTAAGACAACAAAGCATTAAGCGCATTTTTTCGCCTCCGCTTAAAGCGAAACAAGGTTTATCCCAATCTTCTCTGGAAAACAAGAAGCGATTAAGACGCATTTTGATTTCATGTTCTTCTAATCCGGATGTGTTGAAATATTGCGCCTGGTCATAAACTTTAAGTTGATTTTGAATTAAAGAATAATCCTGATCGATGTAAATTGATTTGTTATCAGCTCTGAAAACCGTTCCAACTTGCGGATCTAATTCTCCTAGTATAATTTTTATCAGAGTCGTTTTTCCTGAACCATTGGAACCTTTCAAGGCAATTCTATTCCCGCTGATGATTTCGATATTCAAATTTTCTTTCCAAAGAAGTTGTTCTTTATATTTAAAATTAATTTCATTAGCCTTAAAAAGCACTTTTCCTTTGTGTAAGATTGAGTTATCAAAACCTATTTTCATTTGATCAATATCAGGTATAGAAGAGCGCAATTCGCGTAATTCCTGCGAAATACCATCAATCTTTTCCGCATGAACTCCTTTTAGTTTCGAACTGCTGTTTTCGGCATTATTGCGCAGCGTATTCATCATGATTCTCGCAACTCCGGATTTCTCTTGTTTCTTTTTGCCCCGAGCGTCTAGTTTTTGTTGTCTTTCTAATGTTTCCCGTTCTTTTTCGCGGGCTTTTCGAAGTGCTTTTTCTTTAGAATGCAAATCCTGATTTAAAGCATTTATTTCGATTTGCTTTTGCTCTGCATAAAAATCATAATTTCCGCCATATACAGCAACGCCATGTTTGCTTAATTCATAAGTTGTATTGAGTTTATTAAGCAAACTTCTGTCGTGACTAACGATTAACAAAGTACTCGATGTAGATCCAATAAAATCATACAACAATTCTCTGGCAGCTGTATCGAGATGATTGCTGGGTTCATCCATCAAAACCAGCTCCGGCTGATGAATTAAAATACCGGCAAGAAAGATTTTTGTTTTTTGTCCGCCACTTAAAGTATTCATTTTTGCCGTTAGATCTAAATCTATTAGTTTCCAATATTTTAAAGCATTATTACAACGCTCTTCAATTGTCCAGTCATCGTTTAGAATTGTTAGATTTTCTTCGCTAACATTGCCTTCGATTATTTCTTTAAATGCCTTAAGTTTATCGGCAATCCGTAATGCTTCGGCAATTGTAAGCTCATTATATTGCCCAAAAATCTGCGGAATATAATAGGGTTCAGAACTCAATCTCAACTCTCCGTTTAAAGATTCTGATTCGCCTGCAATAATCCTGAGCAAAGTCGATTTCCCCGAACCGTTATGACCAATTAATGCAATTTTTTCGTGATTGTTTACAGTAAAACTGATGTTGTCAAATAACAATTCCTTGTTATTGTGTTTATATGAAATGTTTTGTAGAATAAGCATAATTTCTTTCTCTAAAGATGAATAAATTGAGCCACCACAAATTGCGGTTACTCTCTAAATTGCCTGAAAGAAATTATTTTTCACATAAATTAATGCTTTAGTTATAAGCTTTGCAAAGATATAATTTTATGCGAAAGCTTGCAAAGAGTAAG